>Ga0256900_1000125_pt1 | contig 24568 bp, 22 predicted proteins | sample MC6MC0688MT_FD_190190 | JGI IMG/M metagenome (GOLD analysis project Ga0256900, IMG submission 190190) | Metatranscriptome of enriched soil aggregate microbial communities from Iowa State University, Ames, United States - MC6-MC0688-MT... | ecosystem: Environmental > Terrestrial > Soil >... | reverse complement strand
GATGCTGCCTTCGGCACTTTATGGCCAGGTCCTTTAAAAAGGTAAGGCTTCTTTTTCCGGTGCCTGCTCTTTTTCGGGTAGGTTTGCTTTTTTATCCAGGCCTACGATTGCATTGGCCCTTACTTCATAGATGTATTTCTTTTCGCCTTTACTATCTACATAGCTCCTGTTAATCAACTTGCCTGCGATCAGCACATGAGCACCCTTGTGCAAATGCTGCTCTGCTTTTTCGGCAAGACTTTCCCAGGCGACAACGTTATGCCAGGTCGTTTCTTCCACCCAATCCCCTTTTTTCCCTTTATACCTTTCTGTAGTGGCAATGCTCAGCCTTGCTACCTTTGACCCGTTTTCCAATGTTTTCATTACCGGGTCTGCTCCCATGTGTCCGATTAGCTGTACGCTGTTTTTTACGCTGTTCATAATTTAAAATTTTAAATGTTATGAAAAGAAATTAACTTGTGTTTAGAAAAGGGATCCATCTTGTTCCGATTTCTAATGCAAAGATGCGATGCCGCTAAAGCCTGTGTCGGTATTTAATTGTTTATAGTCAGATACAATTGATTGTAAACGTTTGCTGTCGGCATAAAATACACTAAATCAAAGCATATGGAAAACCAGGAAAGACATTGTCTGGATTGCGGAAAAGTGCTGCGGGGTCGTATGGATAAAAAATTTTGCGACGATGCCTGCAGGAATAATTATAATAACCGGCAAAACAGCGACCAGACCAATTATGTACGCAATGTAAATAATACCCTGCGCAAGAACCGGCGCATCCTCGCAGAGCTCTTAGGCACACAAAATGAAACACTAAAAGTCCGGAGAGAGCGACTGGCAGAAAAAGGATTTCAATTTACCTATCATACGCATACTTACCTCACTCAAAAACAACAGCTCTATATTTTCTGCTATGAATATGGCTACCTGCAGCTGGAAGATCCAGACTGGCTACTCATTGTAAAACGAAAAACAGAACAAACCATCCATCCATAATAATAGCGCCGATCCCCCACAGAATATGCCGGTCCTATCTGGCCAAAATCCCGAACTTAAACCAGTTTAAGATTTTCCAGGTACCGGCGAACTACTTTTGTGCCAACAAAAAATAATAAAAATGGAAAATAGAATTGACATCCAGCAAGTGGAACCCAAAGCTTACCAGGCCATGTATGCCCTGGAATCTTATTTACAACAGGCAGCGCTTTCAAAAACCCACCTGGAGCTGATCAAGCTCAGGGCTTCCCAGATCAATGGTTGTGCCTTTTGTATCAATATGCATTCGGCCGATGCTTTAAAACAAGGCGAAACGGCACAGCGTATATTTTTATTAAACGCCTGGCGCGAAACGGAATTATATACAGAAGAAGAGCGCACTATATTAGCCATGACCGAAGAGATTACCCTGATCCAGCAACATGGGCTGAGCAATGAAACCTACCAACAGGCGGAAAAACTATTTACAGCAAATTACATCGCACAGATCATTATGGCCATCAGCACCATAAATGCCTGGAACCGCATCGCCATCAGTACCAGCAGGACGGTAAAGTAAGCCCTTTTTAATTTATCCTAACCAGAGAGCAGCTCCTAAGTTTTGACTTTGGGCTGCTCTTTGCTATCTTAGTGCAGTACAGATTATCATTCCTTGAAACGGTATGCGTTTCCTTGCTTACGGTTAAGCAGTTCAGAAGGAGCAAAACCATATTGCTTTTTGAATGCGTAAGAAAAATGAGACAAGTTCTCAAAGCCGGTTTCATAATAAACTTCGGATGGCCGTTTGAGCGTTTCGGCTAACTGAGCATAGGCTAGTTCGAGCCGTTTTCGGGTTAGCCAACGTTGCGGAGTTGTATTAAATATTCTGCTAAAATCCCGCTTGAATGTCGTGAGGCTCCTGCCGGTAAGTAAACTGAATTTTTCCAGTGGCAAATTGAACATAAAATTTTGCTCCATAAAATCTTGCAACGGTATTTTATGGGGTGCTTCAAAATTAGCCAATATGGAGTCAATATCTTTATCAATAGTGCGCAATATACTGATAGCCTCTGCAATTTTTAGCGATGCAATATCTTCGGGAAATTGATCCTGAAAATCAAAATACGGTATAATCGAAGCTAGAAAGCTCTGCATCAGGGGATGCTGATCAAAACTGATGATCTTGTCCGCAACTGTTTTTTGCTTAATATCTTTGTCCTGGTAATATTGCCTAAGCCGTTGCACAGAAAGATGAATAGCTGCCGCTTTATGCGGTAATCCATCTTTGGGAGTATTGATAATCATCGCTAAATGATTTCTGGGAATCAAAAAAGCATGCCCGGCATAAAGCACCATTGTGGTACCTGATAAAATAATCTTTGTGGTTCCGGAAATTAGCCATACAAGCAAATGGTCGCTAAAAGTTGCTTCTGTCTTAAACAGCTTGCCCTCATAGCAGGAAAGTTTGATTTCTGGTGTAATATAATTAACTTGATAATCTATCATGCTTGTATAGCTCAAATTTACAAATATCATTTCATATTGAATGTTATACCTGTCAATTCTTCACTCAAACGCCACAGGCGCTTAGCACTGGCCTTGTCCAATGAATAAGCCTTAACCCCGCCAATTATTGAAAGATCCGTGTCCAGAGCCGATATTTCTACATCATTACAGTAAACTCCCCCGATGTCGTTTAGCAATGGGCTTGTTGCACACCAGATGCTTGTTGCCGCACCTTGCGGGATCGTTTTTAAAGAAGCGGCAACTTCGGGCAATATATTACCTCCGGAATCCGTATATCCTAACTTCTGAAACAAGTCTAAAGGAGCTTCCCTGGCAAGTTCTGTTGCTCCAACGGCCCCTGGACATAAGGCATATGCCCTGATGTTCCATAATTTTGCCCGGTTATCTAGCTCAACAGTAAAAAGATTGACAGCGGTCTTGGACTGGCCATATCCCAAGAGCGTTTCATATGCGCGGCTTTTAAAATTGGGATCATTAAAATTGAAATCCGAAAATTGATGTCCTCCGGAAGAGACGTTCACCACACGGGCACCTTTTGCTCTTTTAAGCGCTTCCCAAAGTTTTGCTGTCAATTGAAACTGAGCTAAATAGTTCGTAGCGAATTGGGACTCAAGCCCCCGGCTATCCCATCGAAGTGGTACCCACATGATCCCCGCATTATTAACCAGGAGGTGCAATGGCCTGCCTGAGGCCAAAAATTTTTCAGCAAATGTGTTAATAGACTCAGGATCAATCAAATCCATCACTTCAATTTCAACATTAGCGATACCATCCAGGTTGCACCTGGCCTTTTCGACATCTCTGGCCGGGACAACAACTGTAGCCCCGGCTTGCGCCAGTGTCTTAACCGTCTCTAAACCTATTCCGGTATTGCCCCCTGTTACTATAGCCACTTTCCCGCCTAAATCAATACCTTTGATGACATCTGATGATGTGGAAGCTGCATTAAAACCTGAACCGACCGGATGTTGTAATGCCCCCTGATAATTGTTCTGTTCCATTTTTCGAAAAATTTATGTTTGTTGCTGAAACAAAGGTATAAAGGCTATCTCCTACCGGCTTTGTTTAAACGTCCGAAGTTATTTTGCTTAAAAGACCAGATTTACCTTTCTTAAATCGGCTCGCTGACTTACATATTTAGGATTGGCACTTACTGGTAAGTGGGGTTGCTGATATATTTTTGACATCGGTCTTCAAACAACGGCATGACCGATAACCCGGGTTACTTACAGGCACTTAGCAAAATACTTAGCCCGTAATAAAATTTACTACATTTATAATACACTAAAGATCAAATACAATTAAATAAATTTTAAAACAATACCAAATTATTTATTTATATTTGTTGTTCACACAAAAACAATAATTATATGAAGAAGTTTTTATTTGTTCTTGCCTTACTGATACAGTCTGGTTTGCTTTTTGCGCAAACACACCCAAAGATCTGGATCAGGAATAATACAGCTTGTCCCGTTTACTTCAAACTTGGCCTGAGCACTGGACATACCGGCGCAGGGAGTTGTACTCCGGGTGCCTCATCATCCACTATCAGTGTTGCCCCATTTTCATCCGTAAATAATTATAACTACAGTAATACTCCTGGTGTGCCAGGTGTTCCTCCTGGAGAAGTAAGAGCATATTTAGTGGCCTTTATCATGAGCGGACCTGCAGGCTGTCCGTCAATCACCAGCCAGGCGATCGGCCAGTCCTGTTTAGTACCTTCCACCACCTGGACCTATACCGCGTTAAATGCTACCTGTGGCAGTTGCAGCACAGTTACTGCAACCTGGAGTGTTAGTGGCGGAATTATATTTCTTGATTTCACTTAAAAAAAGAAAATCATACATTTTAAAAGGCCTCCCAATGGGAGGCCTTTTATGATCCGGACAGGAGCTAGAGCACTTTAATAATAACCTTGGATGGCAATGCGCTTTCCATTATTAGAAGAGGCCCCCCCAATAAAAAAAACAGGCTGGCTCAATGAGCCAACCTGTTTTTTTGTTTTTAGCTTAGACTAAATTATTTAGTAGCAGCTTCAGCAGCTTTCTCACCAGCTTTTACTGCTTCTTTACCAGCTTCTTTAGCATCTTTACCAGCTTCTTTAGCTTGCTCACCAGCAGCTTGAGCTTGCTCACCAGCTACCTGAGCTTGATTAGCAGCGTTAGCAGCGTTAGTATCAGCAGGAGGAGTTACTGGAGCTTCTGGAGTTACTGGAGTTTCAGTTGCAACTGGAGCTTCACCTTCAGTTTTAGCTTCTTCAGTTCCACAAGATGCTGCGAATAAACCCATAGCGATAGCGAAAACGCCTAATTTTAATGCTTTCATTTGATTGATTTTTTTAAGTTTTAAATTTGTTATTTGATCATTAATACGGGATTTAAAAAAAGGTAACCCTGGTTTTTGAAAAAAATTATTTTTTTTTCTGAGGGTTACATTTCCGCCTTTTTAGTATTAAATATTGTATAAAATTACTTACTCGGGTAATGCAGAACATTTACTTGTTATTTTTGTAGTTGTACGGTGCTGCTGAATAGCCCAATCATAACTTAATTTATAGTACGTTTATCTAAATGTTCCTTTTTGAACACAAAAAAGATACCCTTGAGCAAACAAGTGATTTATACAGACCAGGAGTTGATAGCCGGGCTTGCACAGAGTGATAGTCAGATCATTGCAGAGATATATAAGTTGTATCAACCTATGCTGACCAAATGGATGGTAAGCCGGGGCGGGAATGAAACAGACGCTTATGATGTTTTCCAGGAAGGACTATTAGTGCTTTATGAGAAATCAGGCGATACCGCCTTCTGCCTCACCTGTAAACTCAGCACCTACCTGTTTGCAATCTGTAAACGGATATGGTTTAAAAAAAGCCAGGCACAAAGTGGGGTGAGTAGCCTGGACCTGGAACAGGAAGGCGACCAGGATGGTGAAATGGATTTTGCCGCTTATGATGCAGATCTGAACGTACACCTGGAGAAAGAGGCCCATTTGAACAAACTGGAACAATCCCTGGATCAACTGGGAAGCCCCTGTAGCGAGTTATTGAAAGCATTCTATATTGAAGATAAAAGTATGCTGGAGATAGCACAGCAATTCAGCTATACCAATGCTGAAAATGCCAAAACACAAAAGTATAAATGCCTGAACCGGTTGAAAAAGCTCTTTTTCTCAACCAAAATGGCCTTAAATGTATAAAACGCGATGATACATTTGTTAAATGTTGAAGAATGGGCAGAGCGCTACCAGAATGGTAACCTACTGCCGGAGGAGTTGAAAATGTTACATGCTACGCTTGAAGAAGATATCGTATTAAACAAGGCTTTTGAACAAGCTTTGCAAATACAGGTACTGATCAGGGAGCATGCCCGCAAAACAAACCTGAAGTCCAAACTGGCACAGGCTGCGGTACAACACAGGGCTCAATCTGTAACGGCAGCTAACGAACCCCTTGCAACAAAACCTGAAACAGGTGTTTGGATGGCGATAAAACGCTATTGGAAACCTATTTCAGCAGCCGCAGGAATCGCTTTATGCTCCTCCCTGTTTACTTATACCCTTACAAAGGATACAAAAACTAAAAATAACCAATACGTATTGCTGAAAAGAGATATTGAGTCAATCAAAAAATCTCAGAGCCAGATCATCAGCAATATGAAGCAAACGGAAAATAGTACCCCGGCTCCTGTTGTAGAAAACCCGGGCACCTACGGTGGTTCGGGCTTTGCCATCAGCAATGATGGCTACTTCACCACAAACTATCACGTGGTGGAAAAAGCAGACTCTATTTACCTGGAAATGAGCAATGGTAAATTCTACAAAGCTTCTGTAATCAAAGTAAACCCGGAAGCTGATCTTGCGATTCTTAAGGTAGAAGATAAAAACTTTGCATTTAAGCAAGCCATTCCATATACTATTGATAAAAACGTCGCCTTACTGGGACAGCGTATCTTCAGTATCGGTTACCCTAAAGATGAAGTAGTTTATAATGAAGGCTATATCAGCAGTGAGAAAGGATACGATGGCAATACGCTGGCTTATCAATTAGAGATTACGGCTAATCCCGGTCAATCCGGCGCCCCGGTATTAGACAATAACGGTAATATCGTCGGTATCATTACCGGTAAGCAAAATAATACCAGCGGTACAACGTTCGCGGTGCATGCTGAGCAATTAGTAAAAATGATCTCGGAACTTCCTAAAGATAAAGACAGGAAAGTAAACCTGAACAATAAAAACCGCTATAGTAATAATCCCCGCCCGGAGCAGGTGAAATCTTTAAGAGAATTTGTTTGCGCAGTGCGCGTTTACTAAGTTACCAGGCCAGGTCCTCATCTTCAGGAGTAGATGGCGGATTTTCCCGTTTTGAAATATTCTTTTCCAGTTGCCGGTCTATAATCAGATCGGCAATTTTTTTGGCAATATCCCCGCCTTCTGCCATCACTTCTTTAATCTTGCGCTCAAAAATATCCAGGCGGTACAATTTGGAAAACAATTCCTCTAGCTGGTATTGCATCATATACCTTACTTTATCCGTCAGGGCAGCGGCGAGCCGCGCCCTGCTGATATAATCTCCTGTAGGCTCCAGCTCAAAGTTATTGCCGATCATTTTTCCTAATGCAGCCTCCTGTGCCGAAAAGTCGTTTTGCTCCTCCATAATCACCGCTTTTTACTGACCGGCAAATGTAAACGTTAAGCGTAAGCCACCCCTGGTCGTCGTCAGCGGGAAGGAAGTATTCACATAAGGATTGCTTTGTTTACGGTCAAAGTAAAACTGGATTTGTAAATTATCATTAATAATATAGTCAATCGTAGGCATAATGGAAATCACGCGCTGTCCCATTGTCGCCACCCGCTCATCCATAGCAATATAGGTATTGGTGGTCACATCATCCCGGATACCGATATCACACTTAATATTCAGGTCGTTTTTCAACTGACGGGTACCGAACAGGGTAAATGGCAACCTTAAGCCACGCACCCGGTATCCGAGACCGAATTCAAAGGTGGAAGATTTAGTTTCACTTACCTGGTAATCGATCAGGCTGAGACTCACCATCCGGGATTTCCCGTAATCTACTCTTAAAGTCAGGTCATTTTTCAATGCGGCATTAAAGCCCAGGATCGGTCCGAAGTTTTCATTAATGGTGATATTCGGCACCTGGAAGAAAGGCACATAGTTATTCGAGTTCGAATCAATGAACGATGGGAAACCCACCCCGATCAGGTCACTATACAACAGTGAATTCGTAAACGAGTTCATGCTCATTTTACCCGTATAATTATGATTCAGGGTAAATGAATTCATAATATTTGAAAAAAGTTCCAGGTTGGACAAACCGGTATAGGTTATCCGCCAGTTCGGCATCGGGAAATAATATTTAAACGGATTACTCCTGATATTATTTTGATCATATTGGATCAATGGTATAGAATTCGGGTTCCTGCCGGAGTAAGCGGCAAGGAATGCCGGTACCAATACATCCTGCGAGAAGCCGGTATATCCTTTTGTATAATTCGGGTTATTCGGATCCCTGGTTCCACCGGTATAAGGGTTCGCCGCGCCCAGGCGATCAGAGATGATCGATCTGGAGCCTACAAAATCCCGGTAAGTATCATCTATCTCGTTCGGCTTTCCTTTCCCGAACATGGTACTGATACCTACATAAGTCATATCAAAAGTACCGGTAAGGTAAGGGTTGATCTGGTTAAACTGGCCCGATAACTCATCGTATTTGTTAATGCGGGATTGGTTGCGGGTAAAGTTGCTGGACCAGTTAAGGTCTATACGCATCTCCCTGACCGGCTCAATGGCTGCCCTGATATTATAAGCCTGGGTATAGCGTTGCTGCATCATCCCGTTAAATAGGCTGTCCTTGGACAGGTTATTGTTTAAGATTTGCTGATCCAGCCAATATTGATCCGGCTGATAGCCTAAAGCAAAACCTAAGCCATTCGCATTATTCCGCATATTTGCACCGAAGTAATTCGTGCTGTCCATATAACCCGGCAACACGGTACCACTATTTTCGGAATAGTCCACATTGATATTTTTGATCATGGTGGCAAAGCGCAACAGCGCTTTAGTCCCGGTACTCATTTCAGGCACAATAGCCCTTTTTGCTTTACGCCAGGCGATTAATGCCTTACGATATCTTAGGCGTTCCTCTTTTCTTAATTTTTTAAGAGCTGCGGTCACCTCTTTTACTGCCATAGAATCACTGCCTTTTACATCTTTAGCCGTAAACAGCTTTCGCTCTGGCTTAGGCGGTACCGGTGTTTGTTTTTTCTTATTTTTCTCCTCTTTATCGTCTTTCTTTCCGACACCTTTATCAGCACTCAAACCACCTACGATACTGGCATCTTTCCCTTTATCGCCCAGCTTCATCTTGTCTTGCCCTCCTAAATTTTTCTTCGGCACCGGCTTATTCGCCTCTCTTAAGAAGCGGCTTCTACTGTAAAGTTGGGTAAAATTAAAGGCGCCATTCACCTGTTTCAGCTGGGTATTGGTAATTATATTCCCCTGGGTATGGGTCAATAATGATGCAGCGGTCCAATCGTAATTGGCATTGTACACCATGTTAATCGTGGTCCAGCTCAGGAACGGGAACTTGCTTGTTGGCAGGTTATAAGCAATATCTACTCTCTGGGTAAAGTAAGTATTCCTTCCAAAGTCTGATACGGCATCAAATAATGAATCTCTTTTAGACCGGGTATTGATCCTGCCATAAGGTTCATCAATCCTGGAGATATTGTTGGCCTGGTAGTTCAGGGATAAGGAGCGGGTAAATTCCCATCTCAGGTTATAATTCCGGTTCCAGATAAAGTTCTTATAATAATAGGGAGGCAATTCATAATCACCTTCATCCACATTTCTTAATATCGTTTCATTAAAAGTACGATCCAGGCTATTCCTGAAAGTAAATGAATTGGGCAGGTAGTTGAAATTAAAGTCTCTTGCAAAAGCCAGCCAGGGCGACTTGGATTTAATCGCTTTCTTAAATGGCTCCCAGGGTTTATTAGCCACCGCATAAGTATAGCCCAGCCCTAATTTCTGATCCGTAAATTCATCGCTTTGTATCAGTGGATTCCTTGAGTATTGTTTCAGGTAGGAATAATTCAGGTCAAAATTCTTAACACTCCAAGGCTTCGGCTTCCCTGCTTTCTGCGGGTTGCCCATGATACGCATATTATTCACGTTAAAGCTGGTAATAGACCTGAAATCCTGTGCCGCCTGCTGCAAAGAGCGACGCTCATCACCGGAATAGCGGGATAACTTATCACTGAAGACAACATCGATATCATAAGGGTCATACTCAGGGTTAGCTGAATTTTGCGAATAACCGACAAAGATCGGAAGCTGTACCCCGAATTTAGACGGGAACAGTTTTCCTAAATTAAGATTGGCATTACCTTCATAACTAAAGTAATCTTCACGGGCACGGTCATTCACTCTCTGATCAATGCTACCGTATCCTTTTGTATGCATAGAACCACCAACGTGCACGCTACCCAGGTCTGCCAGTTGGGCATTTAGCTGTGCCGTAGCGGCATAACCAGAACGCTCATCCGTACCGGCATTCCGCAATTCATTGAACCATACCTCTGCACATTTTGCCAGGCCATCGTCAGCCGGGTTTTGTGTGGTCCTTTTCGGATTCATTACACCCAGCATGATATTTTTCACTTCCCCAAAGTTCGGGCTACCGATTACTTTGATCACGCGGCCATTACGGTCCACACCCTGGTAAGGCAATACCGAAGAAGCACTGGAAGCATTACGATCATTTTTTAAATTGATCAGGTCTTCCAGGTTGATCTCCATATTATTTGCTTCAGGCCATATCTGTGTTTCAGAAATTGGATCACTCGGCCTGGTAACCGCCAATGGTACCTGGTATTCATAATAGTTACGTACGTAATCAGAACCGATACGGATGAAGGCAACCAAATCCCCATCACGGACTTCAGGTTGATTCGCAACAGATTCGGCATGTATAAACATTTTTAATTGCTTATACTGTCTCATATTAACGCCGAATTCTTTGAATACCCCACGGGCATCACCATCTTTAAGGCCACAGATTTGCAGGGCTAAAGATTGCTCATCAGCTCTTAACTGTTGCCCGGTAGTCGCCATTTGTAACTGGCGCTGGATACCTGGTGGTATTTTATATGGAATCGGTTTTTTGTTACTATTTTGGGCCACGTTTACATTGGTAATACCAAAAGTGGTCGTTCTCTGGTCTTCTTCAGGAATATTCTCTCCCGGGTTAATCAAAGAAAAGTTATACCGGCGCCAGGCACTTCTTTCAAATTCAAGGGCGGCAAAACGCAAGGTTGTTTGTTCTTCAAAACCGTTCATGAACATTCTCACAAAGCGGATACTCCTGAAGTCGCTGATACCGCCTACTTTCGCATCAAATTCCTTAACCGGGATTTTGATCTGGTACCAGGTATTCATACTTGTAGTTTTATCCGGAAGTGTTACCTGTACTTCCCGTTTATCTACGATATTGTTGGACCCTACCTGCATGTTAGGTTCCATCTTTATTCTATATTGATAGTAAGCTTCCGTTTCATTCAGGGTATTATCCCTGTTAATATCTTCAGATTCCGGGAGCGAAGTACCGGCGGATGTTTGAGATCCGCTATTATCACTTAGAACAGGAGAGTTACCCTGTGGATTATTAAAGTAACGGTAACGTTCCAATACCCCACTGTTATCCCGGTCATAATCCGAGTTATAAAAATGCTTGAAGTTATCTGATGCCGGATCTAGACGTAACTTTTCATAGGCGGCTGAGCCAACCCCTAATACACCACCAATCTGGTCTAAGAAAGTCCCAAAAAAGGAGCTTTCCTCTGCATCGTCTAAAGCATCATAACCCACATCCTGCGTAGCTCTAGCCTGCGGATCCTGGTCAAAGGCGCGTACGATCTGCTGCTGGAACTTAGGAATATAGCCCCAGATCGTGCGGTCCAGCTTATCCAGGTTTTTAGGATAAGTGATCCCGTTTTCAAAAGCCATACGCGAATCTTTCAGTACATCTTCCGAAACGTTTCCAAGGTTAAAATATAAGTAACCGCCTCTGCTGGTCGGGTTATAGATAAACGGATCCAGTACCCAGAAGCTTAGGTACTCTACATTGGTTTGTTCAAAATCACTTTGGTCTAATGCCCGTTGGATACCGCCCCACCTGGCAGCCGGGTTTAACAGCTCGCCGGTAGCAGGATTTACATTAGTGGCATCGAAGTTATAAGGTCCTCTTATGGTCGGGTTATAGTTCAGATCGAAAGTCTGCAAGATACTCAGGGCACTTTGCACATCCCGTCCGGGGAATACTTCTTTGATCTGTATCTGCCGCCAATAGTCCTGTAGCAGTTTATCATTTCTCACGCTGGCCGGGGAGTTAGGGCCCCCTTCATTCAACTGCGGCTCAATATTGTACCAGGACAAATTAGCCCGGTTCATGCCGGAACGTCGATCGTTTATCAGGCTTGCTTCGGGAAATAAGATATTATTGGTCGGTCCTACCGCATCCAGCGGCACACTGGACAAGCTCCAGCTATTAGCCGGGTACCGGATATCATAACCGTTACTGGCCCCTTCAAAATCATCTACATAGTTAGTACCGCCTTCGTCACCATCAAGGTCTACAAACCGGGAGTGTCCCGGGAAAATACCGGCGACCTCTGCACTACCGGAGATGAGAGAAGGTGCTGAAGTACTGTAAAAAGGAAGTTTATCGACCAGGCGGGTCAACCAGGGCGCTTCCGACTGGTAATTGACATCCGCACCAACCACTGTATTTTTAAGCGGATCATAACCGCTGGTCACTTTTTGCGTAAACGGCCTTTCGGCAAGCCGCATATAGGTAGCCCCCAGGGTTAGCTTATCATTGGCATAATAGTCCAGCCTTGTTCCCATAAAATTCTGGGTAGTTTGGCCGAATGTACCATTATCCTCGTAAGAAATATTGATCGGTTGCCCTGAGTTTAACAGGCCCTGGTTCAGGATACGTACCACACCCATACCATAATCAACCGAGAAATCAGTCCCTTCCATTAAACGCTGGCCACCAACGGAAACAGAAACTGACCCTTGTGGTATATTGAAGCCATTCAACCTGATCTCTGAACCACCACCGGAGTATTGAAATTCCCCTTTGATCAGGAAACGGTTGTTCTGCTGTTGCTGGATCGCTACCGCCTTGGTAGAATCGTAGAGGATCTGGTAGATGTATTTTCTTTCTAAATTCGGATCATTACCCAATGCCGGCTTCAGCGTACTACCAAAAGGTTCCAGTGTGGGGAATATGATCTTACCATTCCGGCTGTTTACCGTAATCCCTTCTACGAAGTCAAATACACCGTCGGGGAATGGATCATTCTGCGGGTTAAGCCGGTCCAGGTTTAATAAGCTGATGATCGGTATCCCGGCGCTCGGGCCTTCAGGCAGGAAGCGCTTATTACCACCGCCGGGGTCCTGGTACAATACATTTAAGCGGAACCGGTCTTTAGAAATATTCATACCCTGCAGGGAATAAACGTTTTTCATCATCAGGTCCCATATCGGAAGGTTCACGCGGTGAGCGGTACCTTTCAATAATTTCAGGAAAATAACTTTCTGGCTACTGCTATCCGGCGGCAGGTCCTCGGAAAACTCACCTACCTGGTGCACTAGCCCATTGTAGGTATAGCGGTATGCCACCGCAACCACATCATCCGGGTTAGGGGTCATGGTCAGCAGGGATACATAACCTAACTGTGGCTGGAAGTAAAATTCATTTTCATTCAACTTGCGGACTGTAACCCTTTGAAATTGCTCTCCTTCTCTTAATCCCATAGAGACCGCACCCTGGGTTGCCGTGCTCTGCATCCGCGCCATCGGGTTTTGACTCAGGTTCTGGTACAAAGCATTTGCTTTATTATCGGGATAGGGTATGCCACTACCATTGCGTAAAGTTGCATTGTAAGGATTGCCCTCTCCGAGGTCCATGAAGGCCATCGCGTCCCTGATACCCTGTGTGCTACCGGTACGGTTGGTTACCCAAACCTCAACTTTATTGATCATTACCTGGGAGTTGATCTTTGGGAACTCTGCCAGGGCTTTATCATAATTCTCATAAAAATACTGACCCAGCAGGAAGTGTTTGTTCTCATCGTAATCATTGATCATGAGCTCAAAATCCTGGGTCATGGCGCCCCCTTTGGTGGTCATGGACCTTCTTTGCGATTTCTGCTGAGAGATCACATTGGTCATCCACAACTTCCCCCACTGGGTTTGTACTTTTAAACCGAAAAGAGACGAAACACCCGGCGTCAATGCACTGCGCAACGGGAAACTGGTATTTCCGAGTTCGATCTTTTTAATAATTTCATCCTCTTTACCCGTGTACTCCAGCCGCCTCATTTCCTGCATCTCGCCGAAGTTAGACAGGGTATTGTTACTGATGTTCAGCTTCATCTTATCCCCGATCTGGGCTACAAGATTCACGTTCATCTGCATATCAAAATCAGGAATGGCATATTTCTGATTCCGGAAAGGGATGTTGGGATTTTTTAAATTCTGGGAGAAAAATCCTGCCATAACGGTAAGATTTCCCTGTGGCTTAATGTCCAGCTTCGTACCACCAAATAGGCGGTCAAAAACGCCTTCTTTATTCAGGGCCGGCAAATCGGGCTTTTGGTTAAACATGCCCAAAGCCTCCAGCCTTTCACTAAAGTATTCATTTTCATCCTGCCTTGACCGGTATTTATAATACTCATCAAAACTCATTTCTGTAGGGTTCCTAAAGTTGAGGTCCCCTATTTTTTCGATAAAGCGGTAAGTATTGGAATCGGGATCGTATTCTACCGATTTCTGTATGTTTTTAGGATCATTTAAATCAAAATAACTGGCAGCTGTAGTGTCTCCGGAACGGGAAGGACCGGCCTGGTTTTTATCCGGAACCGGGAATTTCAAAGTATCGGCAGCAGCGGCATCCTCATCATAATTCGGATCCCGGCTATCCGCCCAGGACCATAATTCCGTAAAACGGCCAAAGCCACCCACCGCCACTTGAGACACAAATGCCGTGGTTGCTGCTATCCCCAGTACGCCTAACCCTCTGTATATTTTACGTTTTGTATTCAAAACCAAACGATCAAATTAATTTTTTTCAACTATATTTTATTATAAATTTTTCAATGCGGCTTTTATCAGTTCCTCCACAGAAAAATCATCCGTCTCCGCTTTCATTGATTTCTTTATGGCATTTTCCGCTGCAGCTTTGGGTATTCCTAAACCTAAAAGTGCATTTAAGGCATCCTGCTCCACAAGTGGCACTGCAGGAGTCGCACCCGTTTCAAGATCCGGTACCGTCACGTCAAGTTTACCTTTTAATTCCAGGATAATCCGCTGAGCCGTTTTACTGCCGATGCCTTTTACCTTTTCCAGGGCTTTACTGTCCCCGTTGGCAATAATTCTTGCCAGGTCAACAGCGGTAAGCGAGGAAAGTAGTATGCGTGCAGTAGCAGCACCTACTCCGGATACGCTCAGTAATTTCTGGAAAGCATCTTTTTCTTCCTGGGTCGCAAAGCCATAAAGCACCCAGGCATCTTCCCGCACCTGTAAATGGGTATACAGCAATACCGCTTCTTTTTTATCCTTAATCTGTTCATAGGTATGCAAAGTGATATTCACTTCATACCCCAGGCCATTAATATCCACGAAAGTCTGTGCCGGGCTTAGCTGCTGCAACACTCCTTTTACATATCCGATCATAAGCTCACTTTGTGCTGTAATGCTTTTTATGAAACGAAAAAACGCTGTGAATTAGTACAGCGTTTCCTTTTATTATTTAAGATTTCTTTAAAACTTTTACCACCAAGGTCTGTCCCGCTTGAAGAGTTTCCAATAGAAGTTAACAGAAATTGTAGAGTACATATCTTTTGTGGTAGGATCGCCCCTGTATTCACCGGCCGCATGCTTGGAACCCGGCAGAATTTCATAAGTACGATCGGCCATTCTTTTGGCTTCACTGGCTTTATGTCCTTCGTTTAAATAAGCGATATCAAATCTTAGCGGATCGATGTACTGCCCGCTGACATCATCCAGGTAATCGGTAAAGGTATAACGTAATACATATTCCATACCCAGAGATAAACCTCTGCCTATATCTACTCTGAAACCAATACCTGCCGGCACGACCAGGGAATAGCGGCTATAAGCTTCCGGGTAACCGGCTTTATCAAAATTCTGGCCCTCTGTTGCTAAAGGTCTTAAGTCCACCCATCTTTTTGTATCATTTTCAAAGTCGACCAAAGTACCGCGCGGGTTGAAATAAATACCACCGATACCTGCCAAAAGATAAGGCTGGAACCTTGCTTTCGCTCTTCTGCCGAATTCCCAGTTACCAAAAAGTTGAAAAGGACTGATTTCAAACATGAAAGTACTTTCCCAAACATTTGTTTTTACATCAAGATTACGTAAATAACGTTGTACCGGATCGTCCGTAAATTTTTTGGCAGATTGTGCGGCATCTTCATTCCATTTATCGTTGGCATAAAGCGTTCCGTTAGAAACACCTAAGCGAATCGCCAGGCCAGGTACATGGGTATATTTTGCGTAAATACCACCCATTCCTTTAAGATTGCTCCAATAGTCCCCGTTAAAATAGTGATTAGCAACACCTTTTGTTCCTACGTCTGCCCATAAATCTGACATGCCATAAGTTACTCCTAAAGCAAAGCTGCGCTGGTCCAGGTATTTAATATCCGGTTGCAACCAGGCATGACGTTTCCTTTGTTTCTCCGTTTGTGCTTCCACCTGGGTGGCAAAGCACATTGAAAAAGAAGCTAACAATCCAATATTTAGAGCTTTACGTAACAAATTTTGCATTTCTGTTATCAATTTGAGGGATGAAAGTAAAATATTTTCATCAAATATTAAAGCAAATTCTTAAAATTATTATAAAAACAGCCTTTTATGGACAATACTTCGTCATTTCCAGGCTTATAGCTGATCTTTTATACCCAAAGTTGTATTGACTTTAGTAACTATTTTTTCAGCAAGCGCCGCATCATTTTTCAACACATGGCCATAGGACGGGATCATTTCTTTCAGTTTACTTTCCCAGCTACTTTCTTTCAATTGTTGGGCAAAGCAACGTTCCAGCATCCTGATCATGATAGGAACTGCAGTAGAGGCTCCCGGGGAAGCTCCTAATAAAGCTGCGATACTGCCATCTTCTGCGGTGATCACCTCTGTACCGAACTGCAGTATTCCACCTTTCTTCGTATCTTTTTTTATCACCTGTACCCGCTGACCGGCAATTTCCAGGTCCCAGTCTTTTGCGACTGCATTCGGGTAATATTCGCGCAGCGATTGCATCCGGTCTTCTGAGCTCTGCATCACTTCCTTGATCAGGTATCTGGTCAAGGGTACATTCGCCAGGCCGGCACGCACCATCGGGTAAATATTATTAAGCTTTATAGAACAAGGCAGGTCTAATAAAGAGCCTTCTTTCAAGAATTTTGTAGAAAAACCGGCATAAGGGCCAAATAACAGCTCTTTTTTACCATTGATCACCCGGGTATCCAGGTGGGGTACAGACATCGGCGGAGCGCCTACCGCTGCTTTTCCATAAACTTTACCGGAATGACGGGCAATAATTTCGGGATTGGTACAACGCAACCATTGGCCACTTACCGGGAAGCCCCCAAATCCTTTTCCTTCTTTAATACCTGATTTCTGAATAAGCGGCAAGGCACGACCTCCCGCACCTACAAATATAAACTTGGTATTTACCCACTTGATTTCCCCTGTATCCAGGTCTTTAACTTTTACGTTCCAGCTTTGCGGGCCATTCTTCTCCAGGTCTTTAACTTCATGTTCAAAGTGGAAAGACACGTTTTCAGCGCTTTGGATAAAATCAAAAAGCTGCTCAGAGAGTGCCCCGAAATTAACATCGGTACCGGTAGCCATATAGGTTGCGGCCACTTTTTCGTCCGGGTTCCTGCCATCCATGATCAGCGGTGCCCACTGTGCTATAGTAGCTTTATCTTCCGCATACTTCATATCTTTAAAGAAGTGATGCTTGCTTAGTATATCGTAACGTTTTTTAAGGAAATCAACATTTTTATCGCCAATTACGAAACTCATATGGGGCGTCTGCGATAGAAAAGCGGAGGCGTCTTTCAGCATTCCGTTTTCCAGCATATAGGCCCACAACTGCTTGGACAGTTCAAATTGTTCATTGATATCAAAAGCTTTACTGGCATCTACCGTGCCATCTGCTTTCTGCGGGGTATAGTTCAGCTCGCATAATGCGGCATGTCCGGTACCCGCATTGTTCCAGGCCCCGGAACTCTCCTGGGCGATTTTTCCCAGGCGTTCAAATATACCGATAGAAATACCGGGTTGCAAGATCTTCAACATCGCACCAAGGGTAGCGCTCATAATGCCGGCACCCACCAAAATCACATCAAAGGAAGAATTATTATTATTTGCAATGGACATCTGTGTTAATTTTTGAATCCTGCAAAGTTAAATGCATCACACTAAAGAATCAAGTGTTAATTTTCAGCGCAAGCTAAAAAAAGTATACCCCCTTTTCAAGGCAAAATGCCAGTCCTAAAATCATTTTACGTTATGCAGGATACAACTTCTGCTATAAATGGGAAATTAACGGCCAATATATCTGTCTAAATAGGAATACCATCCTATGAATAAAAAAGTCCCGGTTTTACCGGGACTGCTATATCATATGCTTTATGGCTTGCTTAGGCTACGCTCTGCTTAGCCGCTTTCTTTTGGGCATGTGCCAGGGCTGCTTCGCGCACCCAGGCGCCTTTTTCCCAGGCATTTTTACGCGCCTCCAGGCGTTGGCGGTTACAAGGACCATTACCTTTAACCACGTTCCAGAATTCATCCCAGTTGATCTCTCCGAAATCATAATGGCCACGTTCTTCGTTCCATTTCAGGTCGGGATCAGGAATGGTCAGCCCGAGTATGTTGGTCTGTTCTACCGTAACATCAATAAATTTCTGTCTTAAGTCATCGTTGCTGAAGCGCTTGATTTTCCAGGCCATACTCAATTTTGAGTTTGGAGAGGCATCATCATTTGGCCCGAACATCATGATTGCAGGCCACCAGAACCGATTTAAGGCATCCTGCGCCATTTTTTTCTGCGCTTCTGAACCTTTTGCAAGCGTCAGCATGATCTCGTAACCCTGGCGCTGGTGGAAGCTTTCCTCTTTACACACCCGGATCATAGCACGGCTATAAGGGCCATAAGAGCAACGGCATAAAGGTACCTGGTTCATAATTGCAGCGCCGTCAACCAGCCAGCCGATAGCGCCCATATCCGCCCAACTTAAAGTCGGGTAGTTAAATATAGAAGAATACTTTGCAGTTCCATCATGTAATTGATCCAGCATCTGGTCCCGGGTAATGCCCAGTGTTTCTGCTGCAGAATACAGGTATAAACCATGACCGGCCTCATCCTGTACTTTAGCCAACAAAACGGCCTTTCTTCTCAGTGAAGGGGCACGTGTAATCCAGTTACCTTCCGGCAACATCCCTACGATCTCACTATGCGCATGCTGAGAAATCTGACGAATCAAAGTCTGCCTGTATTTCTCCGGCATCCAGTCTTTAGGTTCGATCTTTAATTCATCATCAATCTTCTTCTGGAAAGCGAACTCCAAGGTTTCGTTGCTCATAATTAGTAATTTTCTATCTACAAAGATACGTATTTTTCATTTGTGATCAGAATGTAGCAGATTACTGTTATTGAAAATTAAAGCAGGACTTACCATTATAGTAGTACAACAGCCCTTGCAGATGTTAACGAATTGTTTATCAAGCATCAACTCACTATTAATTACAAAAACCCGGCTATTTTCCACCTTTTAATCACTCCATTTTCTTATTCATTTAATGACATGGGGAGCGCAATAATTATTGAAAAAATATTTTATCTTTACCTGCTTACGACATTCAATAAAAAAACATACAAACAGAAATAATTTATGGCTATTAACCTGCAAAAAGGACAAAAGATTGACATCGGATTAAGTAAAATGACCATTGGTTTAGGATGGGACCCCAATGAAGGAACAGGACATGATTTCGATCTTGATGCTTCTGCATTTATGATTGACGAAGGACGATTAATTCCTGCGGAAACGTTTTTTGTATTTTATGGTAATACCGATTCTCCGGACGGCTCCTTACACCATACAGGTGATGACCCTACTGGGGGCAATAGTGCCGATGGTGATGATGAAAGCATCCAGGTAGACCTGTCTAAAGTTGACCCTCGGATCAACGAAATCCTTTTTGTAGTTACGATTCATGATGCACTGGCCCGTAAGCAAAATTACGGACAGGTGCGCAACTCCTACATCCGTATCGTGGATGACAACAACGGACAGGAAGTGGCTAAATATGAGCTGGGCGAAGATTTCTCCATTGAAACCGCCGTAGAATTTGGCAGGTTATATAAACGTAATGACCAATGGAAGTTTGAAGCTTCCGGTATCGGTTATAAAGAAGACCTGGCATTTTTCCTATCTAAATATTACAAAGGACAAATCATAAAATAAAGACTATGGCAATCAACCTTCAAAAAGGGCAAACTATTGACCTGCGTAAAAATGATAAAGGTGAAAGTGTTTATGACCTTTCGAAAGTAACTATTGGCCTGGGCTGGGACGTGCGCCAGAAGAAAAGCGGTTTTTTCGGCAAACTCCTCGGAGCCAAAGAAGAAGAATTTGACCTGGATGCTATTGCATTTCTTTTAGATGCTAATGGTAAAGTGGCCAGCCTGGGTAAGACGGTTCAGGCATCTAATGGCCGCCAGATCGCCTTATATGAAGGAGATATTATTTTCTTTAATTCCATGCGGCATCCAAGCGGGCATATCTGGCTTACCGGAGACAACCGCACCGGGGCCGGTGATGGTGATGATGAGCAAATCATCGTAAACCTGGAGCAGCTGGACCAAAGGTACCAGAAAATTGTTTTTTTAGTAACGATTTACCAGGGTCGGCAGAACAATCAGCATTTTGGCCTAATTGAAAACGCATTTATCCGCGCGGTAGATGCCAAAGGAAGAGAAATTACCAAATACAGCCTTTCCGGCGATGCTTCTATGAACGGGATGTGTGCTATGGTATTTGCAGAAGCGTACCGCCACAACGGAGACTGGAAATTCCGGGCCCTGGGAGAACCGCATCAAACGGATAATTTTGTGGAACTATTAAAGAATTACGTGCAGCAGTAATGTTTGACCCCGGCCAGTATGAACATTTCTCTTTTGACTTATGGATGACCTTGATTCGCTCTCATCCGGAATTTAAACCTAAAAGAGATCAATTATTCAGGGATTTTTTCGAGATCAGCCAACCCCTGGAAAAGGTAAGGCAGTCGATAAGACATTATGACCTGCTCTCCAATAAAATGAGTGAACGTAGTGGCTTACACATTTATGCGGCACATATTTATTGCCTGATCCTCCAGGACCTGGGCAAAGCCCTGGACGAGGTAGAAGAAAGCAGGCTGGCTGCTTTCCAAGAAGCCAGCTCGGAGTTATTCTTAGCTTATGCGCCACAGCTGATCAATCCAAAATTGCTGGAGGTGATGCAAATCATCAAAAAGGAAGGTAAAACCATGAATATTTTGAGCAATACCGCCTTTATTCCGGGTAGTGTTTTGAGAAAAGTACTGGACCTGTATGGTATAGGGCAACAGTTCACCTTCCAGCTTTACTCAGATGAAACCGGCTTCTCCAAGCCAAACAAAAAAATATTTGAGCAAGTAATAGAGACGGCACAACAATTAAAACCCCTGCGACCGGAACAGCTGTTGCATATCGGAGACAATGCGATAGCTGATATTAAAGGAGCGCAGGGCGCAGGCTTACAGGCCTATTTAGTACTTAATTAAAACAGACACACGTGAGATACAGCCTACACCAGATATATGAAAGCGACAACTATCCATTCGATGCGGCGGATTACAGTTATTTTAAATTCGGGAATGTCGAAAAAGCGCAAGCTTTTGGCAAAGCCCTTTTTACTGGCTTTATAGCGGAATACGGTGCAATGATCCTGGAGCAAAACGAGATCGTGGTATTGCCCAGTCCTTACCATCATATTCCTACCGCTTCCAATTTCCTGTGCTTTTACTTTACAAAATACCTGAACCGCTTTTTGTATGACAATGGCAAAAAAGCGGCGGCGACCTCAAAGATATTCCGGAATCAAACCTATACAGAAGATTATGGCAATCTTGATTTTGAGCAAAGGGTAAAACTTATTGCTAATGATACTTATTATATAGACCGGAATTATATTGAAGGAAAATGCTGTCTCTTTATTGACGATATCAAAATTACCGGCAGCCATGAACTGACGGTCAACAAGATATTAGATCAGTATGCCGTTAAAGGCAATTTCTGCTTTTTATATTTTGCAGAGCTGATGAATAAAAATATCCATCCCAATATCGAAAACCACTACAATTATTTCGCGGTTAAGCATATGGCAGATATTAGCCTGTTAGCAGGACAAGCCGCTTTCAAGTTTAATACCCGGGTAGTAAAATACGTCTTAAGCGCTACGCATGAAGAATTTTTAATATTTTTAGCGGCAATACCTGAAGCGCTAAGGTTTGAGCTTTGGGACCTGGCCCTGGGCAATAACTATCATTTAATAGAAAAATATAATTACAACATACAACATTTAAAAAACACTTTATGGCCATCAACTTACAAAAAGGACAAAGAGAAACCATTAGCGCACCAAAATTTACCGTTGGTTTAGGCTGGGATACCAATAGCTCGGCAACCGGTACCGCGTTTGACCTGGATGCATCAGTTTTTATCCTGGGAGAAAACAAGAAAATCTTAAGCGATCAGCATTTCATATTTTACAACAACCTGAAGAGTCCTAATGGCTCGGTGGAACATACCGGTGATAACCTTACCGGTGATGGCGATGGCGATGATGAGCAAATCCTGGTTGACCTGTCAAAAGTTGAAAATGAGGTCGCTGAAATCTGTATTGTCGTAACGATTCATGATGCTACCGGCAGAAACCAAAACTTTGGCCAGGTGCGTAATTCCTTTATCAGGATTGTGGACAATACCGGCAGTACGATCTTAAAATTTGAGCTGGACGAAGACTTTTCCATAGAGACCGCAGTAGAATTCGGCAGAATTTATAAACGCAATAACGAATGGAAATTTGAGGCTGTAGGAGTAGGCATGAAAGGGGGGCTGGAAGATTATTTAAATAAATATAATTAATTTTTATTAACCTAAACACGAAAAAAAAATGGCGATCAACTTACAAAAAGGTCAGAAAATCGACTTAAGAAAAGAGTCCGGAGACAAATTACTCAACTTTTGTATTGGCGTTAACTGGGGCGCAATTCAGAAAAAAGGATTCCTGGGCCTGGGTACTAAAAACATTGATGTAGACCTCGACCTGAGCTGCATCATGATTGATGAAAACAATAACCTATGCGATCATATTTACTCTCCATTATATAATATTGAAGCCTTACAACAATTTGGTTTACCTAGAGGTAAACTCGTATCGGTCGATGGCGCATTAAAGCATACCGGCGATGACCTGGAAGGTGATAAAGGCGGAGATGATGGTTTGGACAACGAAATCATCACGGTTGACCTGGCAAGAGTAGCACCTAATGTTGCTAAGATATTTTTCTTTTTGAACAATGTGGGGGAAGAAGACTTTTCTATGATCCCTTATGCCAAGATCAGGATGTTTGAAGGCACTCCAACCCGGGTTAATTCTGTATTTGCAGATTACAACGTATCGGCTGAAGCCAGCTATACCGGTAAGAAAGCCCTGATCATGGCTAAGTTGTATAAAAGAAACGATGAATGGAAATTCGATGCAATAGGTGATCCTACTGAAGATGTTTTCCTGGGACAAACCATTCACAGAATCGCTAAAAATTATTTATAAAATGAAGATTAAAAACATCGAAGGGCTTTCTGGTGAACAGATCCGGGAAATGGTTAATAACGGGGGCAAATTTGTGATGTACACCTATTGTATATCCGTTGTGCTCGCCACTTTCAGGAGGGGCAGTTCTATCTATTTTATTCCTCCCGGAAAATCCGCCGTTAGTCCGGGCTTAAAGCATTTAGCCACCTCGACCGTTGTCGGCTGGTGGGGCATTCCCTGGGGACCTATATATACCATCGGTTCTATTGCAGGCGTATTGTCCGGCGGAAAAGATGTCACTACTGAAGTGATGCGTTCGATCAACCAGAGCGACCCTACCTATGGCAATTCTGGGTATGGACAATTGGGCAATCCCAACAATACTCCGGGCGATAACTCTGGCCCAACCTATAATATCAATTAAACTAAAGCAATGAGAAGATTACCCGTTTATCTCCTGTTAGATACCTCCGGCTCTATGAATGGTGAGCCGATTGAAGCCGTTAAAAATGGCGTACAAGTGATGATCAGTTCCCTGAGACAAAACCCGCAGGCGATTGAAACTGCTTTTTTAAGTGTCATTACTTTTGACAGCAGCGCTAACCAGATTATACCTTTAACGGACCTGTCCAGCTTCCAGATGCTGGATATCAGAGCTACCGGCACTACAGCCCTGGGCGATGCCCTTAAGCTGGTGAGCAGATGCATTGACAATGAAGTGGCCACCACTACTGCGGAGACAAAAGGGGACTGGAAACCATTAGTCTTTATTATGACAGATGGTATCCCTACCGATGACTGGCAAAGTGGTATGACCGAGTTTAAGAAAAGAAAAACAGCCTTTACCGTGGCCTGCGCGGCCGGTCCGCATGCGGATACAAATGTATTAAAGCAGATCACAGAAAATGTAGTCAGCCTGGATACGGCAGACAGCCAGAGCATTTCAAAATTCTTTGCCTGGGTTACGGCTTCCATCGGCGTAAGCTCTACGAAAGTAGAAGATTCCGGCAAAGAGGTCACCGGCCTGAATGAACTGCCACCACCCCCTTCTGAATTAAATATTGTTGTGTAATAAAAAAGTTGCAGCGTAAAGGAAGGT
>Ga0256900_1000119_pt1 | contig 24932 bp, 23 predicted proteins | sample MC6MC0688MT_FD_190190 | JGI IMG/M metagenome (GOLD analysis project Ga0256900, IMG submission 190190) | Metatranscriptome of enriched soil aggregate microbial communities from Iowa State University, Ames, United States - MC6-MC0688-MT... | ecosystem: Environmental > Terrestrial > Soil >... | reverse complement strand
TTTTTTTATGCCCAGACGATATTACTTAAATACAAAATGCCTGTAAATACACTATTTGCAGGCATTTCTATTTATCGCTACCCAACAAAAAATTCAGAAATCCACAGAAATAAAACACCATAATCGTGGCAGTTTGGTTTTATTTATCAGATGAAGTCCAACTTTATGCGCTACCGCAGTAGGAATACGCTGCGGCCCAACACCTTTCATAAGGGGAGCATAACTAATTTGTGGAACAGCATAAAGAATTGGCTCTTTACCGTCATGGCTAAGCTGATAAATGGTATCAGCAATCTGAATCCGACCGGTAGCGCTCAATAAAGTAGTCAACATCGGATCAGGAATATCAATACGGGGTTCTTGATCGCTTTTCCCTTCCACTTCTTCCGGCTCTGCCGACCGCCAGGACGTAAAGCCTTTAAACTGATTTGTCCATTTGTCCAGATCACCGGATTCCTGCATCTGTTCCAAAGAAGCAATTGTACTTTCAAAGGACCGTTTATCTTTAAAATATAGCCAGTCATGCTTTAAAGTAACCGTGCCTTCAGATGCTGTTAAAGAACCTTTGTTTTGAATGTCCAATTTTTCTGCGAACGGTTCCAATACCCGCTCATTTTTGCAGGAGCTTAGCCCCAGGAGACCGGCCATTGCTGCAATAGCCCACAGTCTGTTTGTTGTAGATAGTACCATGATTTTTTTATAGGGTTTTAGTTTTGTGGGGCAGATCATTCCACAGGTTTTCCAGCTCTTCTTCCTCGATCTTTACCCCGCAAATTTTTTCAGTATATTGAATGATGTAGTTGTTTAGGGCATATCGGAAGGCAGGATGATGAAGCCCATCATAGTTTGCAACCTTTTCTGAAAAAGCTTCCATGAGCTGTTCTTTGGTTGCCGTTTTTCCTGCCTTAACCAATATGTTAAACCGGAGATCAATGATCAATTTCTCCAATGCTTTGAGAAAGTCGCCATCTTTGGCAACTGAAGCATGCTGATCGGCTAATAGATCCAATTCATAGACCTCAACTTCCTGGTTGAGCATTTCCATAAATTCAAACCAGTGACCCCGGATAAATTTAATGATGATGTATAGAATTAAAAGTCCGCCATTGATCAGCAGTAGTTCTGTATAAGTAATATAATTGTCCATCTTTTATCTTTCTAAGATTTAATTGTTGATTCAAAGATGGTAATGTAAAAAGCCTTCTATTGACACCGCGATATCAATACGTTTTGGGATTTTTAGAGAAGAAAATTACTTTTTGGATGGTAAAATGAGGCGAGTTGGAGTTTGAAAAAATGATAAAACCCTTGTTTATAACAACAATAGCGATATACAGGTGATATACAGATGAATTTTGGGTTCAATGAATTTTGACTTGAAAAAATTTTTATTGTTTCTGCTTTTTTTAAACTTTACTAGGAATAAAGAGGTTGGAATCCAAGATGAGAAACATCAATTCCCGTAACATACCTATTGATATCAATGGTATGATACGGGAATTGATATGATTCCTGATCCAAAGTATAAGTTCAGGAAATGAAAGGAATTTGTTTAAAATTTTAAATGGCGGGATAATTACAGCTAAGAATTTGCCATAAAACCTTGTATGTAGCTATGGCTTTTGAATTTTGTATGTATCCAATTTTTGAAACAAAATAAAAATACGGGAATTCCCCTATAGGTGAAACTGTAAATCGCCATTAGCTTTGCGTTGATTTTACAGAAAGACTGATATTTCCATATCTAAATAGTTTTGACCCAACCCTATTGTATAGAAAATCATCTATTCAGTATAGCGTTAAGGTTCGCTAAGCAGTGCCTGTAATCGTAGCAGACCGGAATGAACCGCAACGCAACTTTAAAATAATCTAAGGCTGATCACTATTTTAAGCAATAGTATCAGCGTTTTATTGTATTTGAATTTTTGAAAAACCGAAGTTTTGAGACTAAGGGCCTTAACGTTTTTGTGCTTGTTATTAATACCTGGCTTTGCAGCCGGTAATTTTTCATTTGCTAAAGAAACCACTGATACAACATTCACCAGCGATGTTACAACCGGTTTTAAAGATTCCTTCCCCTCCGACAGCGCCGCGATAGAACAGGCGGCACAAACTATTTTCCAAAAGAAGATTACCAAAAGCAAGTGTTACTACCGCAAACTGGAAGCGACCAATGCAAGCTTCCTGAAAAAGCTGAAGAAACAGGAAGCACGAATTCAATCCAAACTCCAACAAACGGATTCCCTAAAATACCAACACTATCTGGCTTTGAAAAGCCCGGATATGGATAGCCTTATGCTCCTGTCCCAAGACTCTGCATTTATTCAAAAACTGAATAATTCCGGGCGTAGAGGAAAATCGGTCCTGGATACCCTGCAGGGCCTCCAAAACTTTATGGGGAAGCTTGGTAATAATCCTTTAGGAGAAACAGTCGATCTATCGGCATTACAGCAAAAGGCAGCTTTACAACAATACTTCCAACAGCAGGTGGCCGCGCGTACCGGCGCTTTGGAAAGACTACTGAAAGGCACTAAGCTGGAAAACTACGGAAGTAAATTGAACAATACCGGGCTGCAATACAAGCAACAAGCGGCCTACTGGAAACAGTTATTGGACGAACCCGATGCAACAGAAGAAAAAGCACTGGATTACCTGCGGGGTATTGAAGGCTTCGAAGAACAATTAAATCCCAATAAAGGGAGTAGCATGGCCGGCAAATCGGCGGCCGAACTGGAAGCTATGGGCTACCAGACCAAAGCCAAAGTGGGCGAACAGTTACAACAACAATTCGGCGATCAATTGAGCAAGGTCAGCCAGCAGACAGGCGCACAATTAAAAGAATATACCGCTGCTTTAGATAAACCCTTACAGCAGGCAAAACAAGCACAGCAAAAGATCAAAGAAGGCAAGCAGCAACTGGATGAAGGACGCAATAGTATTCAAGCCGCTAAGAACGGGTTGAAAAAGCCTGCCGGTTTTAAGAATCCTATGCGGGGCATTCCCTTCTGGAAACGCTGGGAAACGCAATACAACTTCCAGACCCAAAGAGCTTCGGCAGATGGTACACGACCCATAATGCTGCAAATGGGATTGAACCTGGGCTACCGGCAAAGCAAAGCCCTGAGCCTGGGTATAGGACTGGATGGTAGTATAGGCCTTGGCCGCGACTGGCAACACCTGCAACTGACTTCTGAAGGTGTAGTGGGCAGAGTGTTCCTGGATCACAAACTGTTTTGGGGTATTAGCCTGCAGGGAGGTTATGAGAAGAGCTTAAGGCCGATGAACCGTGCTTATACGCAGCTGCAGGAACAATATGGTAATGCTACCAATATAAAGACGGCTATGGGGCTGTTGCAGGATGCGGCTTACCTGGGCATCATGAAAAGTTACCGGATCAACAGCAAACTGCAAGGCACTATGCTGGTAGGCTATAATTTTTTAAACGATAAAACAAAGATCAGCTCGCCCTGGATTGTAAGGTTGGGCTGGAAATTATAATACTGCTAATTATGAAAATGAAATACAAAAAGATGCAACTTATGCCCAGAAAACCGCAAGTAGTTTTAATTACTATTGGGTTTAGTCTGATATGCTTTTCTGCAGCTCTTAGTCAAGAACAAAGCTTATTAGACAATCAAACAGTAATCGGGCCGTCTCCCACTGCCGCTTCCCTTGGGAAGTATGTAGATAATCCTATTTCCTATTTTACAGGAACGCCTGAAATATCTTTACCTCTAGCTGAGGTGAATGAAAAGGATTTCAGGCTGCCCATTACTTTAAATTATCATCCAGGAGGAATAAAGGTTGACGAAACTCCGTCAAATATTGGACTTGGCTGGTCATTAAATGCCGGAGGTGTAATAACAAGAGCCATAAAAGATCTTCCAGATGATAAGAAAAAAGGAAACTGCGATGAAGGATTTTGGGGATATTGGAATGGGATGGGTGAAAGACCGGATTGTGCCACAGGATTATTTTATGGAAATAATGTGCATGACATTGATCTTCCTTATTTACAGCAAAGAGATATGCAAACTGCAAGTCAACAAAATATTGGCGGGAATTACTCTTTGTATAATTTTTTCAGAAAATACTTTTTTGTTTACTTTAAAAATTTTAATCCTTCTCTAGACCTGCCCTATTCTGCTAATCCTACTATTATGGGAAATACAATTCCAAAATATGCTATATATTCTAAATATCAAGATACAGAACCTGATGTTTTTTATTTCAATTTTTGTGGAAAATCAGGAAAATTTGTTTTTGAAGTTATTAATGGTAACAGAACAATAAGGCTTCTATCTGACTACGATTTAATAATTGATCATAGTTTAGATATTAATGGACAACTGATTAAATTTACTGTACGGGATGATAATGGTAATTTTTTTGAATTTTCAGATGTTGAATCTACAAAAAGTATTATTAGTACTTATAGTTGGGCTGGTGGATTCGATCCTGTCAGAGTCGATTTCGATGTGGAACAAAATTTCAACTCTTCATGGTACCTAAGCAAAGTAACTACACCTCAAAATCTCACTATTAATTTTACGTATACTAATGAAGAATACGAGTATTACAATCAGATTGGTGCTGAGACGGTAATTAAACAAAATGAATCAGAAACGTATAATCCACAAGTAGATTACTGTGCATATCCTGTTACTTCTCATCTAAATATAATTAAAGGGAAGCGCCTAACCAGTATTTATGGATCACATACTCGAATAAATTTCACTGGAGGGTTTTCACGCGAAGATTTAAAAAGACCTATTAATCCGACTTACAGCCATCCTTCGGCGGTAACTGGAATTGAAATTAATTATCTTGAGGACAAGATAGTAAAGCGAATTAAATTTACCCAGGATTATTTCGAAAGCCCTTATGAACAGCATGATTCGGACCATGATATTTATTTAAAAGGTTGAGACTTAAAAGTGTACAAGAGTTCGGTGAAAACAACTGCTCATTACCTCCTACCACCTTTGAATATAAATACAATGGATTTCCAGGCTATGGTTTATTACAGAGACTTCCAAGACGATTATCTTTCCAACAAGATCTATGGGGGTATTTTAATGGTGCTTCTGATAACGTTGCCTCAATGATCCCAAAAATTTTTGTATATCCTAACATTGCAACTGATAGTAGACGATTCAGCGTACAAAAGCGCACAAATTTTACCGGACCTGAATATACATTACCTGGAGGTGATAGACTTCCTAATCCTGCACTTCTAGATATTGGAGTGCTGACAAAGATAAATCATCCCACGGGAGGATCTACAACCTATGAATTTGAACCACATAAATATAAAGATATTAGTGATGAATTTATCGGCGGGGGATTAAGAATCAAGAAAATTACTAAGTATGATGGTATTAACACGAATAACAATATAATTTATAATTACTCTTATCAAACAAATGGGCAGTCTACAGGAAGAGCATTTAGTATGCCTATTTTTGCGGTATTTCATCAAGATGATTACTTAGGAGCTTATCCAGCAACTCCTACTCAGAGCTTTTTTAGACTTCATGTTGATCGATTCAGTATGCCCCAAGCTACTTTAGGTACGACTCAAGGTTCGCCAATTGCATATAGAAAAGTAATTGAGACGATCAATGGCAATGGAAGGACTGAATATGAATTTTCCATGCCAGCAAATTGGTATAACAACACAGATGCTTTACCGCCGGCTGCTGGTGCTGATTGTTCACTAGCAGAGAATGGAACTTGTGACGGATTGTATAAACCTCCTATGATTTATACATTGTTTCCATACACATTCCACCCTGTGCCTAGCGAAGTAACGGTTCCCAATTTTCCATTCGCGCCATTAACATCAAATATTTTCCCTTTTCCTGAAAACCCAAATTATGATTGGAACAGAGGGCATTTATTAGCAAAAAAGTATTTTAATCAAGATGGAGATATCTTAAGGTCTGAAGACTATACCTACAAAATTTTATATAAAAATGGGAATACCGCACCACAACAAGTTTATGGATTAAAATTTGGCGTTAGGCAGTTTAGATCTAGAGTAGCTAAATATGCGTATTTGACAGATGTCAGAAAAGTACTTTCAGGTAAAGTAATAAAAGATTATGAGCCAGGATCTGATGTAACCTCCGTCAATTCAGAAGAGTATAGCTATGATGGGCAAAAGCATGCTAAGATTACCAGAATTGTCCAGAACACAAGTGAAGGCGATGAGTTAATAACAAATATGAAATATCCCTTTGACTATATGACTTCTGGATTAATAGGAACACAAGAGGGTTTTGCCCCACTCAAATTAAAAAATATGAATTCTATACCGGTTGAAAAATCTGTATACCTTCGACGAGGAAATTCCATAAAGCTAAAAAACTCCAGTTTATCCTCATATGGCTTTATCGGTAATTACACACCCGTATTAAAAAGAATTTTTAAAGTTGAAAATACAGACTTAGAAAACAATTTTATCCCGTCTTATACGGTGGGGAATGATTGGCAATTAGTTAAGGATACTAGATATGTAGAGCAAGATAAAGTTGTTCGCTATGATGAAGTAGGAAATCCAATAGAAGTAGTAAGCAAGGGTGGCGAAACTATATCATATATATGGGGTTATAATAATGGACAATACCCTGTTGCCAAAATCGTAAATGCAACTTATGCTCAGGTAGAAGGTGTTCTATCGGCTTCAATTTTGTCGCATATATTTAAGGGCTACCAACTTTCAGGAACTCCTCAACAGCCAATAGCAATTGAAATCACAGATCACCAGGTACGTAATTACCTAATTCCGTTACGTGCAGCATTGCCGTCCGCCCATATTTCAACATACACTTACAAACCTCTAGTTGGGATGACTTCCGAGACGGGACCGAATGGAATGCTCAAGTTTTACGAATATGATTGTTTTAATAGATTGACAATTGTCAAAGATTATTTAGGGAACATTTTAAATCAATATACCTATGAGATCCAAAACTAGTAAAACCTTCAAAACAAAATTAATTATGAAAAGCAATTTGATTTGTTCCATAGCAACATTCGCTGTTTCTCTAATTGGCTATGGAGTTGCAAATGCCCAAGCCGTATTGGTGCCTTCTGACAATATTCCAACATCTACATCTTCTACAAGTACGGCTAGTCCATATCCGTATTTATACAATATGACTTATGGAGAGCCGCGTAACTATGTAAGAACTATAATTCCCGACCAGGCAGTACAGCAGGTAAATGCAAATATTAAACATAGACAAACGACTGAGTTTTTCGATGGTTTAGGCCGACCGCTCCAAACAGTAGTTAAAAGAGGGCATGCTGATGGTAACGACATCGTACAACCATTTGTCTATGATGCGGCGGGTAGAGCGAGTATTGAATATCTGCCTTATGCCCGCCCTGTGCACCAGTCCATCGGCGAATTCGATCATCTTCCTAAAGCTAGACTAGAAGGATTTTACCCTCTAAACCAGGGACAGCCACCATATAGCAAGATAGAATTCGATAATTCTCCTTTCAATAAAGTTGAAAAAAAACTTTCTCCTGGTAAAAGTTGGGTTGGCAGCGGTAGAGGGGTAGAAACTGATCTAACAATAAGCCAGGATGCCAAGTACACTTTTTCTGGAATAGTTCCGACCCATTATATTACAAAAGGTGCTTATCCCAGATTCCGTTTTGATAATGTGAACAACATTGTATCGTATCAAGACAACTATCCTGAAGGAACTTTATCGGTAACTAAAGTTCGTGACGAAGATGGTAATGTCAAAGAGGAAATTAAGGACAAACATGGCCGCGTTCTAATGACACGTAGCTTATTCAAGGCACAGAGACCTCCGTTAGTGCCTTATTTAGCCCCAGTTGACATGTTTCCCATCAACTATGCTTATACATTTTTTGTATACGACGATATGGATCGGTTAAGAGTTGTAATTCCACCAGGTACAATTTCGCCAAGTGTAAATTATAATTCTACCTCAAGCAATAATATTGTTACTAATACTTATACTTATATTTGGTCGGCACCAGGGGAAGAACTGCTAAATAGTTTATGTTATGTCAATAGGTATAATGCAAAGGGAGATGTTATTGAAAGAAAAGTTCCTGGAAAAGGCATCGAATATTTTGTGTATGATAAAAGAGACCGGTTAGTACTCTTCCAAGATGGGAATCTGCGAACCACAGGCAAGTGGCAATACAATTTTTATGATGGATTCAATAGACTATTGACATCCGGTGTAATAAGCCTGTCGCAAACTAGGGCGTATCTTCAACTTCAGGTAAACACAGAAGTTGGAAACTTGCCTTCTGGATCATGGAGGGCGATCGTCCAAAATTACAATCCGATTACTCCGTTAGAGTTATACCCTCCTGTTGTCACAGGCGCCGAAGTTCTTATTAGCAACTACTATGACAATTATTCCCTCTTGCCTAATTGGTTTGACGGTACAAAAATTCCATTACCTCTTCCTGGAGATGTTACAGTCGTACCTTCGGCTTATAGTAATGCTACAAAAGGATTACTAACGGCAACTAAATTTAAAGTTTTAGATCCAGACAATTCTTCCAATTCAGAATGGATAACTACCTTAAATTATTATGATGCACAAGGGAAAATAGTTCAAACAGTATCAAATAACTTGCGGGGCGGCAAAGATTTTAATAGCAATCTATATTATTTTCAGGGAATGCCTCATAAACAGGTGACACATCATCATAATCCGTTGTCTCAACCTGTTCCTGGTGGCGCCACTACTGCACTTAATCATATTAAATTGGACAAAACCTTTAGACGCAATTTAGGACATGGCGGCAACGATCAAATTTGGCAACTTCAACAGGCAATAAATGATGGTACTCCTTATAATTTAGCTTACTACGATTATGATCATATGGGTAGGGTTACAGTAAAACAATTTCCAATGGCTAATATTCTTCATGAGTACAATATTCGAGGATGGTTAAAGACAATTCATGCACGAAATCCCGTTCATACGGACAGTACGTATTTTAGAGAAAATATTTATTACGATGAAGGCTTTGCAAGCAAGCTTTATAATGGAAGTATTGCGGGCATTACCTGGAATAACTATGGAGTAATACCTTTAGACGATACTAAGAGGAAAGCTTATGGTTACAGTTACGATAAGCTTGGTAGATTAACACATGCAGAGTTCCGTAACAATCACACTTCACCATCCAGTTGGCAAAAAGACAATTTGGACTATTCGGTCTCTAACCTAAGTTTTGATGAAAGGGGTAATATAATCAATATGGTGCAGATGGGAAATGACATTTCTGGTCCGGTAGAAATGGATAGACTGAATTACCAATATCTGTCTAATAGTAATAGGCTGATTAAAGTAACCGATCTTGGAGTTTCGACGACAACTGCCCAATTGCCTGATTTTAAGGATAATGCAAATCTAACTGAGGAATACACCTATGACGATAATGGCAATTTACTTTTTGACGCGAATAAAGGTATAACCTTAATTACCTATAACTACCTAAACAAACCAACTGTTATAACAGTACCAGGTAAAGGAACTATTAAATATGTTTACGATGCGTTAGGTAATAGGCTGCAAAAGAAAGTGTTTGACGAGCAATCCCAGATAAGCACGACATGGGACTATATTGGAAATTTTATATACAAAGATAACATATTACAATATATTACCAACGAAGAAGGGCGATGTAGACCGGAGTCAGTTACTAACGGCAATCAGCCCACCGCAACTAAGTTTGTTTATGACTACTTCATCAAAGATCACCTTGGTAACGTAAGAACAACGCTCACAGCCGAACCCTCAGGCTTGGAATATTATGCGTTCCATGAAATAGCCACTGCTAACAGTGAGCAGCTATTATTTGAGAACGTAGCGGCTGTTAGAGATGATAAACCAGGCAGCACAAATCCAGATGACTTGAAAGCCGCTAGGTTGAATGCTGCGGAATCCGGCCGTAGAATAGGTACTGCTATAATGCTGCGTGTAATGCCTGGTGATCAATTCACTTTTGCAACAGACGCCTACTATGAGGCTGATGAAAAGCCAAATGATTACCAACATACGACAACTGAAGAAATCGTATCTTCACTATTAACTACGTTAGCAAATGGAACAGTTGGAGGGAAGCCTGTAAGTGAAACCCCTAGTGGACAAATCATAAACGAAGTTTTTAACAAACCCGAAACGATCAATGCGATTCAAGACATAATAAGCAACAGCGTAATATCGAGCACTACTCCTAGGGCTGGTTTAAATTACCTGTTTTTTGATGAAAAAATGAACCTACTATCCGGAAGCGGCCGCCTTGTAGTAGGGATTGATCCAACTGCATTTGAGAATTTATCATCAACAAAGGTCGCTGCAACTGAACCTGGTTTTGTTATCGTTTATGTGGACAATCAAACCATCGGAAAGGATGTATGGTTTGACAATGTACAGGTCCTGCATTACAGGACGAATGTAATAGAAGAAAATCATTATTATCCCTATGGACTGATGACGACATCGAATAGTGCAATTACCAATGAAGAACAACCGTTAAAATATCAGGGTAAAGAATTGGAGAAATCATTAGGGATTGAAATGTATGATTTTGCTGCGAGAATGTATGACCCTCAATTAGGAAGGACTTGGCACCCCGATCCAATGGCTGTAAAGAGAGCGTGGGTTTCTCCATATAGTTGGGTACAGAATAATCCAGTAAATAGAATCGATCCTTCCGGTGCTATAGACAATCCTGTTTTTTATCCCGATGGGAATTATCGAGGAGAAACTAAAGACAACGGTATTTGGGGTATGCCAATTATATATGGCGGTACATTAGATTTTGAAAATATGACGACTGAGCAGCTATTAAAAAATAAGGACGCCACACCTTTTGATCAATACTCTTCTAAAATGAAAGGTACAGAACAGGCAAATCTTATGACTGGGATAGCAAGATTAGCAGTTGGAATGATGGTGAACGGGGAAATGTTTTCAATGAAGCGGTTGGATGAAAAGATATTTTATGGGAAAATGGTCATTGAACAACACGAAAAAGCAAAGTCTAAAATTCCAAATTTTGTTACATCATATGGAGGTCCCGGAACGCCAATGATTACTTACACCGGTGAACATATGAAGCACTATGAGTCAACGGTTGAAAACATGATTTCTGTAATGATTATACATGAATGGTTCTCTCATGGTATTAAGTTGCACCGAGATATTAATCTGCAACATCATAAAGCCTATGAAAATGTAATCAACCATCCACTATGGGAAAGAACAACTAATCAATATAAAGCTTTTAATTTAGAAAATTATTTAAATTATTATCACTCTGAAACTGGGGGCTCTATTAATGGAGAAATGTTGAACCTGTATAATAAATATTGTGAATATTATAAAAAATAGAATTATGTCTATTAAATTAAGTGCAATTGGTATACTTGGATTATTATTTACTGCCTTTTCTTCGTCAGCTGAAGATGGTGGGACAAAAGCCTCTACTTCAGCAAAATCAATACACCCGATTGATTCCTCTTATGGTTGGGTCGACAGCGTTTTGATTGAGTATTTTGTACCCACAGAAGCGTCCACGGTTTACTTTACATTTAACAAGCAATCAGTAAAGATTTGGTCAGGTTATTCAGCTGACAAAATCGTCACTAATACCGATACTGTAAACCTAATGAAAAATTTAGTTGGATCACTATTTATTAAGGGAACAGAAAATACAGAAAAAGGCAGAAGTTATAATTCCGGAATAGTTATGTCAGATTACGATCAAATACGTATTAGACTATTTGCAAAGCATGATAACTATTTGACCCATACAATATATACTCATCTTGAAAGTGGAAAAATTGAATTTAGTGAACCGTTCAACAAGTTTTATAACTTACTGAAACTATTCAGAAAACAAATTATTGAAGTGCGGTAATCCGGCACAGCAAACCGGAAACGCTTACTGGTATACAGCAATTGCTGGACAATGTTAGTAGTTCCGGTAACGCTCCGCGTGCCGGCTTGAACTACCTGTTCTTTGACGAACAAATGAATTTATTGTCAGGAAGTGGGCGATTAGTATTAGATCATATGCCTACAGCATTTACCAATCTATCGGCAACGGTGGAGACGGGTTCGCCGGGTTACGTGATCGTATATGTGGACAATCAAACTATTGGCAAGGATGTATGGTTTGATGATGTGCAGGTATTGCATTATAATACCCGGGTACTGGAGGAGAACCATTATTATCCTTTTGGGTTAGCAGTATCGACCGAAGCAATGGGATTAACCAAACAGCCTTATAAGTATCAGGGAATTGAGTTAGAAAAGAACTTTGGATTGGAAACTTACGAAACATTTTACAGGGGGTTAGATCCACAGATCGGCAGGTTTAATAGTATAGATCCTAAAGCGGAAAAATATTATTCAACCAGTCCTTATGTAAGTATGGATAATAATCCGATACTCAATGTAGATCCCAGGGGTGATGACTGGTTTGTAAATAATACTAATGGACAAATTGTTTATCTTAAAGGGCAGTCCCAGATCACTACAGATCATTTAAAGGAAATGAATTCGTCAAATAAAACGAGTGACTTTGAGAACTTAGGTTCAGATAAAATGTTTGGGAATAAAGTAGAGGATACAAAAGGAGATAATGTACTGGAGAAAGACGTCTTTGTACTTGAAAATTCCGAAGATTTTATGAACTTCAGAGGTTATGATAAAGTTGTGAGGCAAACTGTTGAAGAAAAAAACTATATAGATAGAAGTTTCGATGGTGGAGGTTTTGATGCAGTTAAGGTGGAAACAGTCATTCCTTTAAGTAAAAAAACTTTAAATTCAGATATATCTTATTTAAAATCTGGAACTAAATTACAAAAAGTGACAGTTTTTAGCGAGTCAAAAAAACAAGAATTTACCAATAGTCTACATTTAAAAACTGAAGTTTATAATGAAACTGTTTTGTTTAATAAAGCAAATGGAAAATCCGGTACCGAAAATTCTGCTAGTTCAAATTTATACAAAACGGGTGCGGAAAAGGGTGGAGAAGGAATATTAAAACTGATAAAATATTTTAAATCGAAAAAATGAGAATGAACATTTTGATAATTCCAATAATGGCAGCTTTGTTAAGCTGTAAAAACAGTTTGAATAAGGATGTCGAGTATTCTAAACAATTAAACTTTTTCGGTAAAGATCTAGTCGATCATTTCCCCACAGAGGGGGCGTATAAAAGTTTTTCTCTTGGAATTGATACGGTGGCATATTATAATACTTTAAGTATTGTGGCTACAATTGAGCTATCACAGGAAAACCTTAATGCGATTTTGAATAATAATAAAAAGCCGTTGATTGATAATCAAGACAGTAATATTATTGTTGTAAATTCATTTTTAAGTAGACAAAATTTTCCAACACCAGCTACTGTTTTTTGTGGCGAACAGTGTATAGATAAAACAATCTTAAAGGAACCGTTTTTTGTACTCCCTAATTTCTATCTAAATGAATATAGTGACTCTTCAACTATAACCAGACTTCCAAACCAATTTAAGCATATACCAATAGAGCAAAGGACTGGTATTTATTCTGACAAAATAGATATTAATAAGTCAACTATGCCATCAAATATCTTTCATGGCTTTTCGAAAGGGATCTCTTTTGATAAAGATAAGAACGTAGTAATTTACTGGACAATTGTTTGGTAATGAAATTTGTATACTAATGCGTTGATGAATTTATAAATACTTATTAAGGAGTGGATCCTTTTAAAACATAAACATTTGTAAGGAAGGATAGGCTACGCCCGTTCTTCCTTGCTTTAAGGCTAAACAACCCCTCTTAATAAAGCAGATGTTGACTGCCTGTACTAAATATTTTGATGGACCTGCAATCCGGTTGGAAACGGGTGCACCAGGTTATGTGATCGTATATGTAGACAACCAAACGATTGGTAAAGATGTATGGTTTGATGATGTGCAGGTATTGCACTACAATACACGGGTACTGGAGGAGAATCATTATTATCCCTTTGGATTAACAGTAGCTACCGAAGCGATGGGGGTAACAGCACAACCTTTGAAGTATAACGGAAAGGAGTTGGAGACTACCTTTGATCTCCAAACCTATGAATATGGAGCCAGGCAGTACAACTCTCAAATAGGCAGATAGAATAGTGTAGATCCACTAGCGGATAAATATTATGAAATTAGCCCTTTTGCTTATGTGGCGAATACTCCGATAAACGCTATTGATCCTGATGGAGAAAAGATTGTTTTTGTAAATGGATATTTAGGCTTCGGATCACCGACTGGAGGTGCTAAATACTGGAACGGAGAGTATGGGAATTTTGTTACGTCGGTAAAAAAAATAGTTAACGACTATCAGAAATCTATTTTACGGATGTGGAATATGATATTACCTCTTCAGTTGGCGAAAGAAAATCCGCAGGATACAATTATGCGCATGATAATTTTCTCAAACTTACAGAAAATATGAATGATGGAGATGAATTTGAATTTATTACCCATAGCATGGGAGCTGCGTTTGGCGAGGGTATGATTTCATATCTTAAAGAAAGAGGGTATAAGGTGAGGGCAACTTTACATATTAATCCGTTTCAAGCTCACGACATTAAGGCAAATAAATATAAAGAACCAGATTTACCTTGGGCAGGTCAGGAGAAAACTGATTTAATCGTGGATTATCAAAACATGAATGATCCGGTAATTAACAACGCATTTAGATCAAGTCCAGGTGAAATAAAAAACGCTGATGCTACATACCGAGTTTTTAGCACTCAAGATTTAACAAAAATACATAGAGATCCTATAGATAAAGGTGCAACGCAATTTTGGGAAGCAATTATGACAGAAGTGAATAAATTTCTTAATTCCGGTAAATAAAATTAGTAATTATGAAAAAAAAGATTATTAGTATTCTAGGTATATTATTGAGTTTATTTGGATTAGCCATGTTGTATTTATTTTTTATTTTCAATAACCTTAATGCAAGCGCTTATTCAAGTAATGATGTTACAGCTTATATAGTTATTGAAATTATAGTTTTATTATTATTACTTGGATTGTTGGTATTCTCTATTATAAATATTTTTAGAGAATAGTTATCGATAACATTTTCTTGTAAATCTAAACACAAAAATATTGCAACAACTTTTACGTGATCGTATATGTAGACAACCAGACCATAGGTAAAGATGTGTGGTTCGATAATGTACAAGTATTGCATTACAATACGAAAGTGTTAGAAGAGAACCATTACTATCCATTCGGACTAACGGTATCAACCGAAGCAATGGGAGTAAGCAAACAGCCTTTGAAGTACCAAAGTAAAGAGTTAGAAAAGTCATTTGGAATCGAAATGTATGATTTTCAAGCGAGAATGTATGATCCACAAATTGGTCGTACTTGGCAACCTGACCCCTTGGCCGAATCAAGATCTTGGGTATCACCATTTAGTTGGGTACAGAATAATCCAATTGTTAGAATAGATCCTACCGGAGCTTCTGATGAACCAGTTTATACCAGTTCTGGAGTTTACAGAGACGATACTGAAGAGGGCTTTACGGGCCAGGTAATTATTTATGATGGAGATAAAGATTTTACGAAAATGACTAAAGACGAATTGTTAAATAACACTAAAGATGATGAACAAAAAGCGACAACATATGACGATAATAGAAACAATATGTCTTATGAGAGCAAGGCGAACATATGGTCACATATTTTGAGTCGACTAGAAGGCACTATGATTAACGGTGAAAGATTTTCGATGAAAAGGTTAGATCAAGGAAAAATTGGCTTTGGACTAATGTTATTAAAGGCAGGTGAAAAATCTAACTTTGTTACTACAAGATTAAATAAATATCCAGAAATAGTGGGACTTGACAACCATTCTTATGAAACCACTGTAGAAAACATGCAATCAACACTGTTAGTTCATGAATGGTATACACATGGCATTATGAAAAAAGGTGATTTTAATAAAACACATTATAAAGCCTACGAAAATGTGATAGCCCATCCATTTTTTAATAAAACTACTAATAGATACAAAGGAATTATGCTCGAAGGTCTAAAAAAATATTATAAAGATGAACTAGATATTTCGTTGAATGGAGTTTATCTTATGCTTTACAATAATTATAGTAAATATTATATTAAAAGTTATATTAAAAAATAATAATATGAAATTGTTGAAAATAACTGTTATTACATTGTTTCTATGTTTCCATTTTGCTGATGGTTTTTCGTTGGACAAAAATAAACTTCCAATTGACTCAAGTGTGAGTTTCATCGATAGTGTACTTATTAATTTATTTATTCCATCAAATGCTGAAGAATTTAATATTGCAATAAATCATAATTCTATAAAAATTAGTACAGAATACTCTACCGGAAAAACTATAACAAATTCAGATACCTTAAAACTAATAAAAAATTATGTTGGTTCCCTTTTTATTTCAGGTCGAGAAAAAACAGAAATAGGAAGAAGTTATTCTGCCATATTAATATTCAAAGATTATATTAAGATTAAAGTACACCTTTTTGAAGGAAAAGAAAATTATCTAACACAAAACATCCATTTAGGAATGGAAAATTATAGAGTAGAGTTTAGTGAAACTTTTAATGAGTTTTATAAATTGTTACTGGATTTATGCAAACAGATCGAATCGAATTAAAAGTAAAATACTTTGAATGTACTTAAAGACTCCAAAAGTAATAATTTAAATATTAAAATACTTATTTATGTTATCGACTGTATTTTTTTTACTGTTATTCTCTAATGGAATAAACAAACATCAACCCAAAATAGATATTTCAAGTTTTTGTTTAAAGTCAAAACAAGTTAGATCAAAGTTAGATCATGCATTAATTGAATACGATGATATGACTGCCAGTATATACTATAAAATCACATATTCCCCAAAGCAGCTTCATATTAATAAAGATGCTTATCAAGTCACTAACAGAATTGTCCAAAATAAGGATACCGTCAGAATAATTCAATCCTATCTAATGGAGTTTTATGTTGATAAGTCAGAGAAAATAGAATTAAAAAGAACTAAAACTGAAGGACCAATTACAGGTGAATATTCAACTATAAAAATTACTTTATATTACAAGGATGGTAAAACAGAAGTATTTTCAGACACAATTGGCTCACAGGAATATATAATAGAATATAACCCTAAATATGAATCATTTCTAAAATTTCTTGAGATACTATAAAGAAGGAAAAGGACAGATCAATAAGAATTAGACATTAATACATTCCAAAAGCTTTTAAACTAATCAATTATAACACAGATTAAAAACTAATTAATCAAATGAACAAGATAGTAATTCTCTTCATAATGCTAGTATGCTGCTCAATAGTAAGCATTGCACAAAATATTTCCCACCTTAAAAACGGAAATAATGACCAAAAGGTAAACTTTAGCAAATCTGATAAAGAGATTTCCCGAGCAAATCCAAGTCTAAATACTAAAAGCAAAACTTCCAACAATAACAGTTTATCAAATGGTATAAAAAAGAAAAATCTCAATCGAGAAGCAAAGCCATCAAGACCACATGAACTGCATCACGCAAAAAGATAGGGCGACTCAAATCCTTAGAGGCGCTATTAATAGATAGTAATATAAAAAACAAAGGACGGCTGAAAGGCCGTCCTTTTCAATAACTTACCTCAAATCAGTTTCGTCCATTCTTTCGATAAGTTTTTCCTTGATCTCATCTAAAAATGTCGTTCGATTAATTTGACTAATGCGAATATTTTGAAAGACCCGATAAAACTCATTGATCCATTAGGAGATGACACATGGGTATATGGTAGTAATGGCAATTTACTAGTTCAGGTAAAGGATAAACTACCGCCCAAAGTAATCATGACTTCTATGGCAAACCATCTGGAGATCTTAGCGAAAAAGATTACAAAATGGGAGGAGTTAGAACGAATATGCCGTTATTTATTTTAAGTCCGATCGGTATTACAATTTATAACAGCAGATATTTTTATGACCCTGAAAACAGCGTACATAGTTATGATAAAATCAATAAATAGATTAGCACCATTCATTCTTATTTTATTAATAGGATGTAAATACAGGGCACACGAAAACAATTCCGTAAATACAGGATATTTGAAGAGCAAACCATATCAAAAATACATTGCATCAAGCGACGATAAGGAAAGAGCAGCGTATTCAACAAAGCGAATGTTTATGTTACTGGAAGAAGAAATGTTTCTCTATAGTTCAGACTACGATTTCTATGCTATTTATTCAATAATACAAAAGGATACAATAGATTTTTTCATACTAAAATCAAAAGATAGTATTCCATGTTTTATACACAAAAGAATAGATTCGTCTAGTTACTTCCTTTACCTTAATAAAGATAGTGATGGGGAAAAGGAAAGGTATAATCTCAAAACAAATGTAGGTTTGGTCGATCAAAATATAATTGACTCTTCCTCTAAAATATTTAGAAATGTGTTAGAGTTAGAGGAAAAGGGTGTAAAGGCTAATCCCGATTATGAAGACCCTGTAAAAACTTTATTTTTGTTCGATGGAAATGAATACTACCTAATAGGTAACTATAGTTTAAATCGAATGAATGAAATAGATAGTTTTTTCAAGCAATCAATAAAAAGATATTAACAGTTGAGAAGTATTAGATTTCAAAAAAAGGACGGCTGAAAGGCCGTCCTTCTCAATAACTTACCTATCCTTATTACTTATTTGGTAAAATAAAAGATTAAAAAATAATTTGTAACTTTACATATAATCATTTCGGATGATTGCTCTTTGATACAAGATGAAATTTGTTAAGTAAACGAATTAATGGAATTCAACGAAAAATTGAAAATCCACATTCGTGGCATTGTTTTAAAAACAATTGAAATATTCTATTAATATGCAGGAAAGTTAGTTGATTCGAATCCCTCCTCTTCCGCCAAATGATACAAATGCCACGAATAATCGCTATTCGTGGCATTTTTGTTTTTAGCACGATAAAATACGCACTGGAAGCGGCTATGAGCCATAAGGTTCGAATCCCGCCGATTCCACTCCAATTACAGGCAGCACGTTAAGCGTGCTGCCTTTTTTTATGCTTGTAAAGATCGTTTTATCAACCTTTATTCTCTTGTAGTCAACAAATCATTTCCAAATCCACAGCAATAAATACTTAAAGAATTGATTGCCCTCCCAGCGCTACAGCACGCCCATAAATTTCAAATAAGGCGTCATCAGTTTTTCATCAAAAACAGGAGGAGCCAAATTGATATCCGATAAAAAATGCTGCGTATTGCTTCTATCGTAATAATAGGTATTTTCATATGCTTCTACTAAACATTTTCCTTCATGCACATCCTCAGTAAACAAGCTGAGCAAAGGATAGATCGGCAATTCATTATTGTATCTCCATTGATTGAGCCATTGATGATATTCCATTCCCTTTAAATCTATCTGGTAATACTCATTCATTTTGGCACAAAAATCGGTAAGGGAAACATCATTTTCAGGTAAAGGAGAAAGGTGAACATTAAGCCCTAAGGCTGCTTTCTTCTTACTGATATGTACAATCGACTTACACATATAATCTACCGTAGTCAATTCATCTTTTAATCCCATAACAAGAGGAAATGAATTCAGTGCGACGCAACTTCTTATCAGTGCGCCCCACCATTGATTCATCACTGTAGCGCCCGAAGTGCTGTGACATACGGCGAAACCTAATCTGAAATTGGTAACCGGAAGTCCTTTTTGCCTGGCTTTCTCCATGATACTTTCCATTACCCATTTGCTTTTTATATATCCCAGGTCCCTGGCAACGGCCGGCATATTCTGATCTATGGAATCATCTTCATACATCCAGGTCTTTTTTGTAAAAGGTCTTCCCCAACTAAAGACTCCCATAGAAGATAATAGCATCAGAAATTTCGTTTTCCCGGTAACTGCCAGATCGATGATATTGTGTAAGCCATCAATATTTGATTTTTTTATCAGCTCGTAAGGCTGTACATAGCTCACCGAACTTCCGGAATGATAAATGACCTCAACCTGTTTTGTGACAAAATCATAAACTTCACTTTTCATGCCAAAATTGGGCAAGGATAAGTCGCCAATTATTGCGATAACGCGATGATCATAATCGGAAGACCAGGGAAGTTTAAATTTTACAAAAGTGTCTTTAATACGCTCCAATCCTTCTTCTGGAGATGAAGCACGTACTAAACAATAAATTTGCGCAGAAGTTTGCAGCAAAAGTTCCTCTAACAAATGGGAGCCCACAAAACCGGTTGTTCCTGTCACAAAAACATTTTGAGGATCCGCCAGAATACTTGCATCCGGTAACTGATCAATGTTGAAATCAATGTGCAGTTCCGCATCCCTGACCAGTTCATCGGCCATCATTTCGGCTTTGCTTTGTTGAGAAATCTCTGCTTTTAGCATCCTGCATTCAACCTCTTTAACGAAACTGGAAATAGTAGTATAAATATAAAGTTCCGGCAAACTGACCAGGTTGCTTACAGGCTCCGGAAGCCGCGTATGTAGCTGCGCCAACAACAGGGAATGACCTCCTGATTCAAAAAAATCATCTTCTTCGCCAACGCTTTCCAGGGCAAGCAGCTCTTTCCATATATGCGTAACAACCTGGGTTAAATTATCTTCTTTCCATTTAGGGATACTGCTTGTTCGTATTTCATCCGCCGGAATTTCCAAAAGTTGCTTATCTATTTTCCCGGCATGGTTCACCGGCATTTCATCCACTATAACAACTTTATCCGGAAGCATATAGGAAGGCATTAGCTGCTGTAATTTAGTCCTTATGTTGTGTGCCATTTTTGACCGATCTTCATTTTTTGCCAGCTGAATAAAGGCAATTAAAGCCGGCAAGCCATTTTCCCTCTGCTGTACTTTAACGGCACTTTTCATAATTTGCGGCAATTGGGCCATATGATGTTCAATTTCGGAAAGTTCAATCCGATACCCTCTGATCTTAACCTGCTCGTCTTTCCTGCCATGGAATTCAAGGTTCCCGTCTGCTCTCCGGAGCACCATATCTCCTGTTTTATATAAAATAGTAGCTCCGCCCAATCTATCCGAAAGCCATCCAGGCGCCAGTATAAAGTGCTTTCTGGTTTCTTCCCCGCGATTTAAATAACCCAAAGCCAATTGCGTACCGCCGATATAAAGCTCTCCTATGGCACCATCTGCAACAGGTTTTAAATCACTGTCCAGCAGCAATAGATCTACAAAGGGTATTGCCGCACCAATGATGCGTGGATTCGTCTCCTCTTTAAATTCATAATTAGTCACGGCAACGGTAGCTTCGGTAGGACCGTAGCTATTGATTAAGCGAATTCTTTTATACCATGACTTTACAGTTTGTTCCGTACAAGCTTCTCCGCCAATGGCTATGGTATGCAAATTCCCTATTGGCCTGTTTTGAGGTAATGATGCCAATACCATGGGCGGCATCAGGGGTACTGTATCAATATTATGGGTAACAATAAAATCTAAAAGAGGTGCTCCCACGATTTTATTATTTGGATATAGATGCATCGTAGCTCCTTTAATTAAAGGCGTCCAGATATCTATTATAGCCGCATCAAAACTTGGGGAAGCAAATTGCAGGGTTTGGCTGTCTATTGATAATTTTAAAAAAGTTGCCTGGTATTGAACAAAATTATGAAAAGACTTATGCGAAATAATGACCCCCTTTGGTGTTCCTGTACTTCCGGAAGTGTAAATTACATAGGCAGGATCTTGAGGTGAAATTGCTACCGGGGGATTTTCATTGGCTATTTTTTGAAAATTTTCTTCGCAAAATAAAATATCTAAATCTACACTTGGAATAGGTTCATTATTCACTTTTTCCAAATATTGCACTACGCACAATATTAAATCTGCTTGTGCATCTGCGATCATCATCTTAATTCGCGCTGATGGTAATTCTCCATCGATAGGTAAATAAGCAGCACCAATTTTTAAGATGGCCAAAAAAGCAATGATCCTGTTTGCGGACTGGGGAATACACACGCCTACCAATCCTTTTTTCTCCATGCCCTTACTTATTAAATAATGGGCTAACTGATTGGCTCTGGCATTGAGTTGCCCATAGGTAAAATGTACCAATCCATCAACAATAGCCACTTTCTGGGGATATGCTTCTGCTATCCGCTCAAATTGTTGCACTACATTTTCTACCTCCTGGAAGGTATTGCACGACAATACATCTAATTGAAGATCACTTAAATCGTTGGACTCCTTTTTCATGCTAAAATATTTTTTGTTAAATTTGTTATGAATATATGAACATAAAATTAACAAAAACAAGATACATAAATACAATGAAATTCAAAATAAAATATATTTAGTTATTTCATTGTTTTATATGTATTAAAATTTTAAATAATCATATTATTAAATTAAATGGCCATTTTCAGGCAACCAATCGACCATTCAAAATGCTACACGTACTATACAGTTATATTAATAAGCATAAGCATTATTTCTTGATGGATAAAGAACTTCCGGGGATGCCATTAGCTTTTCAGCAAAAAGTTTTGAGGTATAAAAAATGGGAAAATCAACAAGCAGCGATACTAGGCCGTGTGCTGCTGAATACACTTATAAAAACATACGACCTCAACTTAAGCCTGGAAGCGTTACTCTATACTGCCCATCAAAAACCATACTTTGAAAACAATAAAATCTTCTTCAACATTTCGCACACGGAAGACATAGTGACCTGTACGATTACAGATGTTAACGATATAGGTATTGATATAGAAAAACTAAACGCTATTGATGTATATCCTTTAAAAAACATGCTGACTAAAAACGAATGGAAATACGTTAATAGCTCCGACAACCCGTCTGATCATTTTATTTCTCTCTGGACTAAAAAAGAGGCGATCATTAAAGCTTTGGGGCATGGACTCAGTGTACCCCTTGATTCATTTGAGCTGAGCAATGAGAATAAAACAGAAATAGAAAATAAAACTTACTCAGTGCAGGAAATATTTATCAATGAAGCATACAAATGTCACTTAGCTATTAAAGGTGATTTACCACAAATTACCGAGGTCGCCTTATTAGTTTAGCAAGAAACCTGCCAGAAGAACACAATAGAGGCTTATGTATTCTTTTAATGGTATGAAGTCAGGTAACCGAAGATTATCAAGTTTTGGAACGTAATGACCCGAGACTTTTTATTATGGGGTTATATTATTTACCAATTCGTATACCTTAAAACAAGTTTATAGCGACAAAACCACCAAAATTATTTTTATTAATTTTCATTGGTCCGTACCAATCCAAATTCCCGGCAACTCCCAAGCTAATATCTTTATAGGTCAACCCTGCACGCAACATCACGTAGCTTCTGCTATGAAAATCATTCCCTAAATTATGTGTATATAAGCCCTGAACGCGGGTATACAGGCTAAGCACCTTGTTTATTTCAGGCTTGTATTCTAATAAAGTGAGTACATCAAAATTTGCTTTTTTTGTAAGGTCAATTCTTGGATTAACTACAGCTAATAATTGAGGATTGCCATAGGATAATATTGCACCTGCTGATGGCCGTATACCATCAATAGGATTCCATATAAAACCACCGGACAAATCAATCCCTCTGATTATACGATAGGTTAGGTTGCCCTGCACCATATAATCATTCATTTTTGGTTCTTTCCATACCGGCTGGCAATTCGTCACACTAAAGAATCCAAGTTTCGGAAAAGTTTGTAACTTTTTATTAATAATCATTTGGTAGGCTAGAGCACGATTGCCAACAAAAGTTTCCATAAAAACGGGTGGATTTCCCACCTGCTTACCGCTGGTATCCTGAGCTTTAACTATAAAAGGGTACATCATTAAGGTCGATACTAAAAGTATTTTGCTGTAAAAATTCATATCTAAAATTGTTGGTACAAAATTAAATATTCCCTGAAGCAAGCTTAAGTACTTAGAAATCCATTATTAGTACTTTTCAATCATTTGGCGATAGGCTAAAGGAGTTAGAAGCGCGCCCTTTTTGAAAAATTTTCCAAAATAAGATAAATCATTAAATCCCAGGTCGAAAGCAATTTCACTTATTCCTTTTGAAGTTTGGAGCAGTAAGACCTTTGCTTCCTGCAATACGATTTCATTATAAACCGTTTGAGCGGATCTACCCAAACTTTTCTTAATTGTTTTATTAAGATGATTGGGCGTAATATGTAATAGGGAGGCTAATTCGGCAATACTATACCTTTTATCCAAATTAGCATGAATCAATCTGATATAAGCTGCAGTTAAATCTGCCTTTTTATCCATTTTTCGTTGATTAGCTGCTGTATTCTCAAAGTTGAATTCCGTGATAATGGTGCGTAGATATTGAGTAATCAGTTTTTTATTTTGAGTCCAGCTACTTCTGAACAGATTATTTATCATGGTAAGTAATTGGCAGATACGCTCTGTCGCAATGGGACTAAGGATTGTTTTATTCGATTGGCTGCTTGCCATTTGCCAAGGCAACAAAACTGAATGATCAGCAAGAAAATCATCAGAAAAATGACAATAAAATCCTTTTAAATTTTCTGAATAAAAGTCGGTTGTAGTAACCTGTAGTTTTGATATACTTAATAATTCATTTTCACCAATCCTGAACGTATTTATGCCAACCTGACGATTAGCAAAACCTTCATTAACAATAAAAAATTCATTAACTGTCTTTTTATGAGGAGGTATTGGCAATCGTATTGTAATAGTTGTATCGCTGAGGTCATGGATAAAAAATTCGTTTACGCTCTCTCTTAATAATTCCTGATGCGGTGTAAAATCAACAAATTGATTTTTAAAATCAAAAGGATAAAAAATTGAAATGTTCTTTTTCTTAGACAAAGCTTAAG
>Ga0256900_1000115_pt1 | contig 25113 bp, 27 predicted proteins | sample MC6MC0688MT_FD_190190 | JGI IMG/M metagenome (GOLD analysis project Ga0256900, IMG submission 190190) | Metatranscriptome of enriched soil aggregate microbial communities from Iowa State University, Ames, United States - MC6-MC0688-MT... | ecosystem: Environmental > Terrestrial > Soil >... | reverse complement strand
GCAGCGGGGTATAAAGACAGGATTACGCGACCTTTTGTGTGTACCTTAATATCTGTGATGGCATCCAGGCTGGCCAGGAACTGACGGTTGACCCTGAAAAATTGCCGGGGATCTGTCTGTTGTTCCAGGCTGTCCAGGTTGGTATCTACAGGGTAAGACTTTTCCCCTTTTGTTTTAATAAAGGTTGTCTTTTGCTCGCTATAGAAATACGCAATTTCTTCTATGGCTATGGTTTTTATGTGATCGCCGAAGCGTACCATAAACCGTTGCCGGTACCCGGTATTTAAAGCCTCATTTTTATCCTGTTGAAAAAAGCTTTTAAGACCGCGCAGCTTGCCTAAGGCCCGGTTGAGATCTTCTCTTTTTATCGGCTTCAAAAGATAGTCGAGGCCCGTTGTATCGAAAGCCTGCAGAGCATATTCGTTATAGGCTGTAGTAAAAATGATCGGGCAGGCGGGTTGCACTTTTTTAATAAAATCAAAGGTACTGCCATCTGCTAGCTGTATGTCTGTAAACAGTACATCGGGCGCTGTATGCTGTTGAAACCAGGCTTGCGCTGACTGCACACTATCTATCGGTCCGGCAATATCGGCCTCCGGGATCAGCTCGCCGATAAGCTTTGCCAGTCTTTTAAAAGCCGGTAACTCGTCTTCTATGATCAGGATTTTCATGCTTATTTTAATAAAGGGAGTTTAACGATCCAACAGTCTCCTACAGCTCCGTACGCCATCGTAAGACCACTTAGCATTTTATACCGGCGTTCTATATTTTTAAGGCCAATGCCCCCGTGAGTTTCCTTACTTATTTTCAGGTTGATCTTATTAATCACCATGAGCATTTCTTCCGATACAAAGACTTTAACCTCCAGGGGCTGCAAGTGGCTGACCACATTATGCTTAATGGCATTTTCTACCACAAGTTGCAAGGCCATCATAGGCAGAAAATATTTAGCCTGTTGCGCTTCGGTTACCCCTACTTCTATCTTTAAAGCCTGGCCGAACCGGGCTTCCTGGATATAAATATAGGCATATAATAATTCAATCTCTTCGGCCAGGCTGGCTTTATCCTTTCCATAAGATACAATCGAATGCCGGTACAAATCTGATAAGCGCTCTGTGTACAGCACGGCGTTTTGCTGATCCTCTTCTATAAGGCCGGTAAGCGTATTCAGACTATTGAATAAAAAGTGTGGATTAACCTGGCTTTTCAGGTATTCAAACTCAAAGTTTAATTTTTCTTCTTTCAGCCGCGCGATACGCTTCATCCGGCGTTCTCTCCACTTTATGATGCAAACAGAAAGGCCGATCACAGCCAGCAACAGGAGCAGCTGGAACCATCGTTGGTTAATTAAAGGAGTAGCTATGGTAAAGGAGTAGCTGGCTTCCTTAGCATCGTTAAAATCAGCATTAAGACTTACCTGTACGCGAAAGGTATAATTACCCCATTTCAATTTCGGGAATACCGCTTCCAGCTCCCGGGTATAGATCCATTCATCACTATACCCTTCTAAACGGAAACGGTAATGCAGGTTTTCAGGATTAGTGTAACAAATACCGTCATAATAAAAGTTAAGCAGGTAATCCCCGGCACTCAAAGAGGAACCTGCAATAGCCAGTTGTTCCGTATTAGCCAACACCGTCCTAAGGATTACTTCAGGCCTGATATCAAAAGGCTGTTCCTGGTTTTTAAAACGCAGTAAACCCCGGTTATAGGGTATATATACATTACCTTCCAGGTCTTTAGCAGCTGTATTAAGCAGGTGGCTAAAGCTGTCCATTCCCATGCCGAGGTGGCTGTTAAAGTGGCGGTATAGCCTTTGCTCCGGGTACCATAAATCCACACAGTTCTGGTAGCCCGCAATCAATTGCCCGCTTTGAGTTCCACTTAAAGAGGTAATCGTATGCCCAGGCTCCGAGGATTTAAATAATTGCCATTGTGCTCCTTTCAGACTGTAGATATTATTATGCATCCCTGCAGCCCATACGCCACCATTTGTCGTAGCGGCCATACTATAAATAACATCTTCCTGCTCCTTCCCCAGTGTAGTCCAGTTAACGAGCCGTTGATCCTTCTTAAAAACACTGATGCCAGAGCCGTCTGTGGCCATCCAAAGGTTATTTTGAGGGTCAGCCGTTAACCTGTAGATATACTCCCCGCTTACCTTGTCCTGCTCCCGGAATAATTGTATGCTACGGATATGATCCATTTCTACTTTATAGCTGTGTAAACCGCTCAATCCGGCTACCCATACATAACCCGGCAAGGTAGCAATACTCAGGATTCCATCATTCTTGTACTCAAAAGCTCCCGGCTGCTCAAAGTTTTTATTTTCATTCTTTTTCCACCACAGCCCGTTTGCTGAGGTACCCAGCCATAATCCGGTTGCTCTATCTGAATGCAGCACACTGATCTTGCTGGGAAAAGACTGTATCTTTTTCAGGTTCCCGTCGCTGCCATACCGGTAAAGGTCTTTGCCTAAGGCAATCCAATAATCATTATCCGCATCGATGGCCAAAGCGGTAAGATCACTGAGCCGGTAAGGAGGGGGCAAAGCAATACTTTCCAGATACCGGTTACTCAACATACTCAGCCCGGACTGGCTGCCCGCCCAGATATTACCCGACTTATCGGGCAGGAGGGTAGTGATGACGCTTTGCGGCGAAAATATTTCGTTTGCACTACAGGAGTCGCCGTTCAGAATATTCATGCGCCACAGTTCCGCGTTTATCGTACTGAACCAGATCTCTTTATTATTAAGCGGTAATAGGCTCAGGATTTGTCCTGCAGGCTGTTTAGATAGTTTTAAAGGACTCAGTTGCCTGGTGTTTATGTTCATTTTAGCCAAACTTCCTTTCTCTGCACCTAACAATAATTCATTGTCGTTGAGCAGCACCATGGCGCTGACAATATCATCTCCTAAAATATCTTTTGTTCTATATTGTTTTATTTGGAATGTATTTTGAGCAGGAATTAACTCATTAAGGCCATAGTCGGTGGCCAGCCAGATATGACCATTACGGCTTCTTACGATCTGGTATATGAAATTATCAGAAAGACCTTTATCGGTATTGAAATACTGCACTTGTTTATCCTGGTAGCGGTACAAGCCATTATCGGTACCGATCCACAGCACATTATCTGCCAGGGCCAATAAGCACTTGACCTCGGCCTTCCCGTAGGGTTCCGGTAAGTTAAGCGGAACGACGGAGTCATTTTGCACCGTAGCCAATGTTCCATTTTTATAAGCCAGCCATAATTGTTTGCCATAAGCAGTTACTGCAGTGACCGGGCTTTTTATACGGCTCCTGATCCGGGTAAACTTGGTTCCGTTAAACCGGAACAATCCCTTATCGGTAGCCAGGAAAATATAGGATTGATGATCCATACACAGCTGGTTCACCCGGACGGCCGTATTTTCTTCCTCCAGCCAAAAAGTTTTTGAAAGTGGGATTTGCGCGCTGAGGCTACTTACTGCAGGCCATAGCAAAACCAGGAGAAGGATGCGGATAAAGAATAGTTTCATCTCAGCGCTTTTCGGTCATCACACCATTTACCGTAACCCAGATCTCAGGAGACAATTTCTCGATCACGACCTTCGGTATTTTTATATTATGATCGGCCAGCATAACGCTGAATTTACTATTTACCGATATCGCATGATGCGCTCCGATCTTTAAAGTCACCGGTATGATCCTTTCCTGCTCGACTCCGTGCACAATGAATTTGCCTTTTGCCCGAACCGTTATCGTTCCTTTTTGATCCAGGTCTATATCTTCGATTATTTTCCCTTTGAAAACAGCCAGGGGATAGGTGCTGCTCTCCATATAATTCTCATTGAAATGCCCTTTCTGCATGGCATTATTAAAGCCATCAAAGGAGTACATCTCCACCTTAAAGGCAAATTGTTTTTTGCTGATATCCAATATACCGCTCAGCTTCCTGGAACGAGCGGTGATGACTTCCAGGGGAGCATCAGAAACAAATTCCACAACGCCTTTCTTCAGCTCAAACAAATGCTGAGCGATGCCATGCGTTGTGGAACAGATAAAGGCTAATAAGAATAAAATGCTCTTCATAACCGGTTTAAAAGATAAAGATATAAAATATACCTGTTACTCGTTGTTTATAAACTTCCCGTTCTGCCACCATCTACCGGGATACTTACACCGGTGATGTAAGCTGCAGACGGCGCGCATAAATAAGCGGCCAGGGAAGCAATTTCTTCTGGTTTGCCAAAGCGCTTCATCGGGATCTCACTGATCATTTCATTCACTGCTTCTTCCTTATCCATACCGGTTTTGCTCACTTTATTATCAATGATGCTGCCCAGCCTTGCCGTTTCTGTAGCACCGGGCAATACATTATTTACGGTGATCCCGAAAGGCGCCAGTTCATTGCTCATGGTTTTCGCCCAGGAAGCTACCGCTCCTCTCACAGTATTGGAAACACCCAGGTTTTTCAATGGTATCTTCACAGAGGTGGAGATCACATTGATGATCCGGCCATAAGCAGCTGCTTTCATCCCGGGAATCAGGGCCTGTGTAACCAGCTGGTTACAGATCAGGTGTTGCTGGAAGGTATTCAGGAATGCTTCCGGCGTAGCGTCTACTATAGGGCCGGCTGCCGGTCCGCCGCTATTATTGATCAGGATATGCAGGGTCTTGTTAGCTACGTAATCCTGTACCGTCTTGGCCACTTGTTTGTAATCGCTATAGTCAGCCACCAGGTAGTCATGCACCTGGCCTTTAGCTGTATCCAGGGTACTCACTGCCTGTTTCAGGCTTTCTTCATTACGGGCAATCAAGGTGCAGTTGGCACCCAGTAAGGCTAATTCTTTTGCGATTGCCAGGCCGATACCTTGTGTACTTCCGGCTACCAATGCATTTTTACCGCTTATATCTAAGTTCATATATTTTATTGTTGGCGTTAATTTGTTATAAGAATAAATATTAGTTTCCTTTAGGGTATAAAGTAAGGATTAGTTTGGCCACCATCTCTTTAAGGATCTCTCCATCATTTTTTGCACCGGTACCGATACCTACTGTTTTCAGGGCAAGATCGTTCAGCAGCACAATAAAGCGATGAATGGTTTCTACATTAAATTTTGCGGCATACTCGCGGTAGTAATAGAGCGATTTGCTGTCGGGATTGTTGAAATCATTGGGTACGCTGTAGCAACGGTAGATCTTATCGGCAAACGTGTAAAAGGTAGCTACCAGCGGTGGCAGGGGTGCGCTTTTAGGGTTAGCGACAAAATAGGTCAGCATACGGCTGAGCTTTACCGTATCGTTCTGGAAGATCACTTTGGGCAAATCCAGGAAATTATAATCCCTGCTGATACCGATATATTTCTCGATCAATTCAGGTGTTAATGTACCCAGGTCGGGCTCATTGATCTTTACCTTATCCAGCTCGTTGGTTATCTTTTGCAGGTCATTACCCAGGTAAGCGGCTAAGGTTTCTGCTTGTTCTCTTTCTATTTTTAATTGCTGCATCCCGCCATACTGCTGGATCCAGGTGGGCACTTCGCTTTCCGGAAGCTTCTGGCTTTTAAAAACAACGGCATTATTGTCCACCAGCACTTTGGCCCATTTATCTTTTGAGTTGGTATCTTTTCCCCTGTAGTCGATAATGAGCAGGGTAGAGCCGGTCGGCTGTTTAAAGTAAGGGATCAGCTCATCCAGGTTTTTCATCTGCACAGCCTCCCGCAGGATAACAATGGTATGCTCGGCAAACATCGGGAAGCGGGAACAGGCGTTCACCACATCCGACCATTCGCTGTCTTTCCCATAAAGGGTCATCAGGTTAAAATCTTTTTGATCGGCATCCAGTATCTGATCGTCAAAAAAATCAATCAATTGATCTATATAATAAAACTCCTCACCCTCTAATAAATAGAAAGGATTGTATTGTTTGCTTTTTAAAACCGAAAGGATCCGGTTAAAATCGGCCAATGTATCTACTTTTTCTTTCCTAGCCTTTGCCATAATAATTACAGGGTTTTTCCCATTTTTTTATGCGGGATGCCCACCTCTTCAAAAGTATCGCTTAGTATTTCATAACCCAGTTTTTCATAAAAAGGAATCGCGCTTTCCCGGGCGTGAAAGTATATTTTTCCAAAACCTTTGGCTTTTGCAAAGACTTCTGCGGCCAGCATCAGTTTGTTCCCGATCCCTTTTCCCTGGCATTGCGCTGATACCGCCATCTGCTTCAGGCGGATCGAGGCGACATCTACAGGCAGGGCCAAGAGACAGCCGACAACCTTATCGTCCAGAAGGTAGATAAATATTTGTGCATCCAGCTCCGCCGAAAGGTCTTCTTCATATAAATTCAAGCCCAAAGGTTGGCGCAGCACTTCCTGCCTTAAAGCCAGTACTTCCAGGTATTCGGGTTGTTGGGTCCTTATAATTTTTACTGTTCCTTCCTGCATTTTAATAATTTGTTTTGGGCAACGAGTCCAGGATATTGAGGTAACTATCATACCGTTCGAAGGAAACTGCTTCACCCAGGGACTCTTTTACGGCACATTGCGGCTCATTAATATGAAGGCAATTGTTGAATTTACATGCATGCATTAAGGCGCGCATTTCCGGGAAATATTGTGCCAGCTCGTATTGATCAATAGCGACAATACCAAACTCTTTAACACCGGGTGTATCTATGATCTGGCTGCTTTGGTCCATATCATACATCTGGGCGAATGTGGTCGTATGTTGTCCTTTCCCGCTCCAGTCGCTCAGGCTTTGTACCTTTAATTCCAGGTCGGGGAGCAGGGCATTGATCAAAGTACTTTTTCCTACCCCGGAGTGCCCGCTGATCAAGGTGGTTTTACCTTTCAGGTGCCGGCTCAGTTGTCCTACACTTGCAGGATCGGTAGCCTGTATCGTAAAGGTTTTATAACCTATGCTTTCATATAGAGCTTTCCTGTATTCCCATTCTGCTTCATATTCGCCTTCTATCAGGTCTGCTTTATTGAACACTATGGTAGCCGGGATATGATAGGCTTCTGCAGTGATCAGAAAGCGGTCCAGGAACCCGTTAGAGGTGCGGGGACTGTGAATGGTAGCCACCACAAGCGCTTCATCAAGATTAGAAGCTACAATATGCTTATGATGCCGGTTTTGGGGGGAAACCCGTACCATATAATTTCTTCTGGGGTCGATTGCGGTAATAATGGCCATACCGGCATCGTCATCTTCTATCATCAGCGTTACCCAATCGCCTACCGCAATGGGGTTAGAAGATTTGATGTCTACATCTATCTTAAATTTTCCTCTCGCTCTAGCCACCCACATACGGCCGCTTTCATCCATGGCCTGGTAGTGGCTTCCTGTCGACTTATATATTCTCGCTTTCACAGGTCTGATTAATTTAAACGCTTACGCTTTAAAGTGAATATGGTTGCCTGCCAGAACAGTATCGTAATACTCAGGAAATAAATAATGTCGCGGGTATGCAATACGCCCCTGTTGATCGCATTATAATGCCAGTCCATACCCAGGAGTTGGATATAATAATCTGCGCCCCCGGCAAAAACCGGCAATCTTGAAATCATTTCAAAACCCAGGTATAAAAGACTACATAAGGTAACGGACAGCAAAAAGCCTACGATCTGGTTATCCGTAAGCGTAGAAGAGAAGATACCGATAGCCGTAAATGCAGCTACTAATAAAAGCAGGCCGATATAGGCACCGAAAATAGCACCGAAATCTAAGGTCGTATTCTCGATGGCCAGCCAGTTAATACCGAATACATAAATGAGGGTAGGGATCAGCGCGATCAGTACCAGGGTAAAGCATGCCCAGAATTTACCCCCCACGATGTGGCTTAGTTTAAGCGGCTTGGTCAGGAGCCATTCAATAGTGCCGCCTTTATATTCATCTGCAAAGCTGCGCATAGTGATCGCGGGGATCAGGAACAGCAGCAATATAGGGGCCATGGAAAAGAATGGTTCCATGCTGGCGTATTCGAAGGTAAAGAAACTGGTGTCCGTAAACATCCATAATAAGGAACCCAACACGATCAAAAACACTAATAGCACTACATAACCTACAATAGAGCTCAAAAAGGAATGCAACTCCTTGAAATAAATACTTTTCATTTAAAATTATTTGGATGGTTTTATTGCGCAACTTTCCTCTCTGCCAGTTCCGCTTTCATCAGTTTAATGGTCCTTAGGTTGGTCATAACGATGGTTGATAAGGCTATGGGAACGACGATAAGCGCATTAAAGCCATCTCTGAAAGAAAGATAAACAGCTAATGCCAGTAATACGATCAGCATACCTGCCAGGGTATAAGTCACCGTTGCGGTTGTCTTATACTTCTTTTCCAGATCTGCCGTACTTAATTCTTTAAGATTCATCCTGATTAATTATATACCTTACAAAAATATCAAAAATAAAAAGGATGCGCTAATAAAAGATAAGGCTGTTCCGGATTAGTGTATAAAAAAGACTATAAAAAAAGAGTGACCAGTTTAGATGATCACTCTCATTAATTAAATGCGTTCTATTTAAAATTTATACCCGATCTGGAAAGCAAACAGGGCCATAGGCTCTATTAAACCTACCCTTGACGTTTGTATCGTATTATTTTTTAATCGGGTATACAAGCTTACCCCAATACCGGCCTCTACGCCCACATTAAACTTCGGGGAAATATTAAAGGTAAGGCTGTTATTGATCATACTCCCGACACGGGTCTCGGTTCCTTCTGCATATTCTACATAATTGCCTGCAGGATCACTTCCGCCCTGATAGCCATTGTCGGTACCATGACTTAAAAATACGGAAGGCCCGATGGCATAGACCATTTTACGGCTATGCCCCCGTGGATATAAGCGGATACCCGGGTTGGCTAAAATGCTGAAATTGCTTTCGGGCTCAACAGCACTCCCGGCGGACTGCCCGATCAAATAATTTCTTAACCCACCATAAACCGGCAGGTTAAAGCTCACTCTTTGCGCTTTATCTATAAACCTTTCATAGGAAAGTCCTAAGCCGACACCGCCATAAAAAACGGATATGGGGGCAAAACGCAGCACATTAGCCGGTGCCGGCCGCTGATAACTATAAGACAGCGGCTCCGGTTTCCTGGCGGAAGCGTTGAAGCTACATAAACCTAAAGCCAAAAAAATTGCCGCGTTTATTTTGATAGTCATGCTCAGCAGTTTTAGAAACGGAAGCCTAAATGGAAGCCGAAGTTAGCCATAAATTGTATGCCTTCAGAATACTTATAACCATCAGACCTGGAAAGCTGGTTAACGTAGCTTGGTCCTAAACCCAGGTCCAGGCCGATGTTGAACTTCTGGCCGATATTAAATTGTATGGAGTTGTTGACCAGCATCCCGGCTCGTATGGCATCTTCGTTTATCAGCATTCTTGATCCATTAGGGAAATACAAATACTCATTTGACCGGCCCCATGACCCGAATAAGGAAGCACCGATACCATAGGTTACCCTGCGCTGACCACCAGGATAAAACTTTATACCCGGGCTAAACATAAAGGTTGTGTTGGTCCCAACATCCATAGTTCCACTATTATCATTGGCAAGACCTATGTATACCGGAAGATTCAGTCCGAATTTACCTTCATTATCCATCAGTCTCTCATAGCCAACACCCAGGCCCACGCCACCATAGGCAAATGCGGACAAAGGGTAGAACTTTATATTGTTTTTAGGAAAATTTCTTTGCTGTGCGCCGGCACTATAGGCCAGAGCTAAAACAGAAAGACCCAGTATTATCTTTTTCATATTCATATCTCTTTAAAATGAGGGAATTATCTTATTTAACGTGCTTAAAGCAATATTCTTATAAAAGTTCCTGGTTAATCAAAACCGGTAAGCGCATTGAAAAGCAATATTCGGGATAGTAGTAATCCCACCTTTTACGACTGTGTTCGTACCCTTTTGCTTATAATTATTAAAATATGTTGGCCCGATGCCCACTTCAAAGCCAAAAGAAATATTCCGGTTGATCTTAAAATTGATATAATTGTTCAACAATACCCCTGCCGAGGAAAACCGGTACGTTTGTGTTTGTAAGTAAGGTAAATCAGGTGCTTTACTTCCATAAATCCGTTCTGCAGCACCAATGTGGGAGAATATGGAAAAACCTATGGCATAACTGAAAAATTTCTTGTTCCCGGTAGGATAAAATTTTATGCCCGGGTTAAAAAACAGGGAACTGTTATTACCCCTATACGCAGAGTCAGGATAGATGAAGTCTGATGACCTCATCTCCCAGGCCACGGAAACAGGAATAATGACGCTTAGCCTGTCGTTGGCATCAAGAGAACGCTCATAATAAGCCCCAAAGCCTATATGATTATTAATGACCTGTATCGTGTTAATGCCCACGCTATTTTTAGGCAATACTCTCGCTGCGGCATCTTCTTGAAATGCCGTTAACCATAAGCAGAACGCCAACAGGAAAAATTTCAAACTATTCATAAGCCATCTGTTAAGCTATACTGCCCAACCCTTGTTTATATAAAGACGCAAATTATTTTAAACATCTTAGATACATGGCAACAGTATTTTGCAGCCCCAGGTATAAGGCATCACTTACCAGCGCATGGCCTATAGAAACTTCCAAAAGATTCGGCAGGCTTTGCGCAAAGAACCGCAGGTTGTGCAAATCAAGATCATGACCCGCATTTAAACCAAGCTGCTCTTCTGCCGCCACTTTTGCAGCCCGCACATAGTCTGCTACTGCCGCAGATTTATCTGCATGGTAGTTTTTGGCATAGGCCTCGGTATATAATTCCACGCGGTTTGTACCACAGGCTTTGGCCCCCCTTATCATTGCTTCCACCGGATCAACGAATAAGGAAACCCGGATGCCTTCTTTTTGAAATACCGGGATGATTTCTTGCAAAAAATGCTGCTCTTTGATCGTATCCCAGCCATGATTGGAGGTGAGCTGATCGGTAGCATCCGGCACAAGCGTTACCTGTGCCGGTTTATTATCCAGTACCAGCTGTACGAATTTATCTTCTTTGGGATTGCCCTCTATATTAAATTCGGTACTGATGTGCTGCTTTAACTCGTAAACATCTGCATAGCGGATATGCCGCTCATCCGGCCGGGGATGCACCGTGATCCCTTCTGCCCCAAAGCGCTCACAATCCAAAGCTACTTGTAGCAAATTGGGATTATTACCGCCACGGCTGTTTCTAAGCGTGGCTATTTTATTTACGTTCACAGAGAGTTTGCTGCTCATGTATGATGGTATACTTGGTATTAATAAAAATTGTTCATGTAAGGATAACGTATGCCATATAGCTCTTTGACCTTGTGCAGCAGCGTTTCTTTCAGCCTTTCTATATTTGACATTTCCAGCGCCGAGATGAACAGGGCATTACCGTGTGTCAGGTTATCCCACCTGCGGTACAGTTGTTTCAGCAGGTCTTCTTTGACTTCTTCACTCAGGAATTCATCAAAAGTCTGCTTAATATACTGGTCCATTTTATTAAAGATCAATACAACCGGTTTATCAAAGGCCCCGATCTCCTGTAAGGTTTTATCCACCACGCCGATCTGGTCTTCGTACTGCGGATGTGAAATATCTACTATATGCAATAAGATATCCGCTTCCCTTACCTCATCCAGGGTGGATTTAAAGCTTTCTACCAGGTGATGCGGTAATTTCCGTATAAACCCAACAGTATCACTCAGGAGGAAAGGGGTTTGTTCAAATACCACTTTGCGGGTAGTCGTTTCCAGGGTTGCAAATAATTTGTTCTCGGCAAAAACATCTGATTTGCTCAATACCCGCATCAGGGTGCTTTTACCTACATTGGTGTAGCCCACAAGCGCCACGCGGATAAATTCGCCCCGGGTCTGTCTTTGGGTCTGCGATTGTTTATCTATTTCTGAAAGCCGCTTTCTTAAGAGGCTGATCTTGTCTTTTACGATACGACGGTCTGTTTCTATCTCTGTTTCACCCGGACCGCGGGAACCGATACCGCCACCCTGGCGCTCCAGGTGACTCCACATCCCTCTGAGGCGGGGCAGGATATACTGGTACTGTGCCAGCTCCACCTGGGTTTTTGCCTGGGCCGTCTGTGCACGGCGGGCAAAGATATCCAGGATCAGGTCGGAACGGTCTACCACCTTTACTCCTACTTCTTTTTGCACATTACTGATCTGTGAACCGGTGAGCTCATCATCAAAGATCACGAGGCCAACGTTCTTCATTTTTACATATGCAGCTACTTCCTCCAGTTTTCCTTTACCTATAAAAGTACGGCTATCCGGATGCGGTAGTTTTTGTACAAATTGTTTTACCGCCCTGGCACCTGCCGTATCGGCAAGAAAGGCTAACTCCTCGAGGTATTCTCTTACCTGTGTCTCTTTCTGGTCTTTCTGTATCAGCCCTACCAGGACCGCGTCTACTTCCTGGTCTAATATATTCTTATTCTCTATCAATGTATATAGTATTAATTAAAAGTAAAATGCAAAAATATGCATGTAATTATATATTGCAAAAGTAGCAATTAAGCGCTATTCCTTAGCTATGGAAATGTTATAAAAGAAGGCTACAGGTAGGTTTGCATCCAAATCGCCGTAGATACCAGCTGCCAGGTATATAAATAATAGTGTCTTTGCGCACCTTCCCGCACAATTTTATCAATGGCTTTTGGTTCAAATAAACCGGTAGTTTTCAAATAAGCGATCTGCTTGTTTACAAAATCCTGTAATTCTTTGTTGGTCTCTAAAACATGGTCCTGGGGTAGGGAGAAGCCTTTTTTACTCATTTGCAGGTTATCCGGAGCAATATAGTTTGCCGCCACTTTTCTCAAAAGCGGTTTTGTATAGCGCCCGTTATACCGGTAAGACAAAGGCAGTTTTGAAACCAGCTCTACCAGTTCATGGTCCAGGTAAGGGTAGCGCATTTCCACACCATATCTCATCGCGCAGATATCATCATGGTACACATGATGCGCACCTACAGAATATTTCAGGTCGTAATAATACAATCCTTCATAATCAGAGGCGAACTTGTTTGGCTCCAGAAATGGTTTCGTGATATTACGGATCGATTTCAGGTCCTGGTTTTTCACGAGGTCTGCCAGCTGGTAAGCCCTCATGCCCCCGGTAGTACTCAGGAAGAATTGCCCGATGTCTTTGATCGACAGGTAATACTTCAGGCGTTGCATAGCCGGGCTGTTGGGCAGTAGACCTGCCATAAAACTATAAGGCCTCAGCTTCCTCCACTTAGGCAGGTTGAGGTTATAATTGTAACCGCCAAATAGCTCATCGGCGCCGTTACCGGAAAGAATTACTTTAAACCCATGCTGCTGCAAATATTTTGCGGCATTGAAAGTAACATCCAGGCTGTTATAGGGCTCTTCAATATGACTGATATGATGAAAAGCATTTTCTAAAATATCTGCATCATTTACTTGCTGCACGTATTGCCGGATGTTCAGCAGTTCTGCCATCTTGCGGGCCTGCGGCAATTCATCATTGCCAGCCCCGGAACCATCAATGCTTAAGGTATAGCTGGATATATTTTTGTCGTGCTGCTGCGCCAATGCGGTTACGAGGGTAGAGTCTACTCCGCCGCTCATCATCGTGATCACGGGTACATCCGCCTGGATCTGCAGGGCTGTTATGCTGCTCAGTTTCTGCTCTATCTCTGCAACGGCCTGTGTTATATCTCCCGTGTAATTTGCAGGGCCCAAAGGAATCTGCCAGTATTGGTTCAGGCTTGTTACCAGGCTATCATTCTGGATCGTAAGGATGTGTGCAGGTGGTAAGGAATGAATGCCTTCAAAACAGGTTTCCGGTGCCACCGAAGATTTAAACTGGAAGTTTAAAAGTAATCCTTCCATAGACAGTTCCGGTCGGATCCATCCGGCCTTTAAAATTCCTTTTATTTCAGAGCACCAGGTAATATGACTGCCTGTTGGCGCATAAAATAGGGGTTTGATGCCAAGCCGGTCCCGGACCAGGAATGTTTTACCCAGCTTCAGGTCGACAATGGCCATCGCGAACATCCCGTTAAGCCGGTGCACCATCTCAATGCCCCATTTCTGGTACGCTTTCAGGATTACCTCGGTATCAGAGGTAGAATAAAAAGCAATGCCGCCCGCCTGCAGTTCCGTTCTTAAACTTTTGAAATTATAGATCTCCCCATTAAATGTGATACAGACTTCCCCCGATAACATGGGCTGGTGGCCTTTTTCACTCAGGTCTAAAATAGCAAGCCGGCGAAAACCCAATGCCATTTTGCTGAACTGCTCTTCCTGCAGCCGCGGATATAAAGATTTGATCGCAGCGGTACTATCCGCACCGCTAAAGGAACTGAATTCATTTTCGTTCAGGCATACAAAGCCCTCATCATCCGGACCACGATGGCGAATGGCTTCGTTCATCCTGATGATATTATTTGCTTTTACCGCCTGATTGCGGGTAATGTATCCGCTAATGCCGCACATTGGTATTGCTCCTTATTTCTTTATATAAAAACCCGGCCGCTATTAATGCTATAATGGAAAAACTAATAGCCAAAGTCCAGAATAGCGGCAAAAATACTAATTCGCTGAACACATAATGCAAAACAAAGCTGATAGATCCGAAAATGAGTATTTTCCGGGCCCAGTCTTGAAGAGGTAAAATAATACGGATATCCTGTGCGAGTACTTTTTTATGATGATAAATATAAAAGCTTGCCTGTACAAGGGTCGCCAGGGCATAGCTTAACGGGATACCTTTTAGTCCCAGGATCTTATAAAGCGGGAATACCAATAGTAGCAAAGTAAGCACATCGATGATCACCCCTTTATTGATCAGGCTGCCCATTTCTTTTCGCTGGAACAATAAAGTAAAATTAAAAGCCTTAAAAGGCAGCATCAGCAGGCTCATCCGGAAAATAGGAACTGAAGCCAGGTATTTATCCGAGAAATAAAACGCTATAAATTCGTTAGCAAAGAACAGGAAAAAGAAGAATACCGGGAAAACAGCTGTGGATAAAGCTTTGCCCGAATCAGAAAGAATCTTAGCCTGGCTGGCTTCATTTCCGGGATCTGTCGAAAAGCGCATTAAAGTAACACTGCTTACCGCAGTAAATAATATCGGGATGATTGGTATAGGATAGGTTCCGTTCTGGTAAATAACCGAAACCTCCGTCACCGTGAATACTGATACGATAAATTTATCCAGATAAATAAGCAGGATCTGTACCAGGTCAAATAAATAGATATGAGTCCAGAGCCTCAAATACTTCCGGTCTTCCAGTGCCAGCAATTCCGTCTGCCGGAACAATTTCCTGATCATAAAAAAAGAAAGTACAAACTTTAATAACACCAGGCCGCAAAGCGCCAGCAGCAATTGATTAAAATCAAATGCTGCCTGACGGATCGCGAATAAGTGAAATCCTGTAAACAACAGGAAATAGAGCAGGTTGATCGCTACCAGCGCTTTATATTTTTTGAAAATGGTCAGGAAGCTATCGGTAAATATGCTGAGTGTATTGAAGACGAGAAATATTGCCGCATAGCCAAAATTGACCCCGGCCTTGTACTGCAGCCATCCGAACAACAAGGCGCAGGCCACAATAAGCCCTATTCCCAGACTTTTCCGGGTGGTATTAAGTGACCTGAAGATCTGGATCACTTTTGCCGGGGTATAGGAAAAAATAAAAGAAGCCAGTCCCAGTCCGGCCACGGCAAAAAAAGTATTGAATTGGGTCCAGAAATTCTGGTACACCCCAAAATCAAAAGGCTGCAACTGGTGCGCGAATAGGTAAGTACCCAAGACCAGGGACAGGTTGACAAATAGCCTGTTGATAAAAATCAATAAAGTGTCTTTGTGCATAGCCCTATTTTAGCGGTCCCGTTCCAGCAGCCAGGCATTTTTCTTTATCTAAATATTTAAGTATTGTAGCCGGATTGCCTGCGATCACGCAGTATCCTTCCGCGAAACTCTTAGTCACTACTGCGCCTGCGCCCACGATGGTATAATCACCCAGGCACACGCCGGGCAATATCACGCTTTGAGAACCCAGCCAGCAATGTGCGCCAATTTTTACCGGCGGCGCATCGGTAAGCACGGCATTATTATAAAAATCATGGTTAGAGGAAATCACACTGACATTGGGACCAAAATTGGTATAAGCCCCCACTTCCACGCCATTCGTGGCATCTATATAATTATTAGGCGAGTCACCCGGGAAGGTGCCTTCTCCTGCTTTTAGATTGATCCCGGCCCTTATGGTGGAAGTAAAATGCACCGGCCAGCGAACATCAGCATTTTGTCTCAACAGCTTTCTAAAGAAAAAATCTGTAAGATAGAAACTGACCGGGTGGTCGGCTTTCCAATTGAATATGTTCCTGATCCATTGCTTCATTAAGAACCGTGCACCTGCTTACTTTTTAAAGACGGACAAACCGATACAGTTGTCTGCTTTAGTATTTTGCGAATAAACAATTACATATACACCGGTAGATTTAGCCACAAAATGCTCACTGACCACTGTTAAGCCTCCGGCATTTGTCTTATCTTTTTTCTTCACTACATGGTTTACCGTATTGTCGATCACATTAATCTTGTACCTGCTGGCACGGCTGCCTAATACATACCTTATTTCGTACGTTTCACCGGCCTTACATTCCAAGCGTACACTCATCAGGGTTTTTGAAGGAATATTCCCGGAACTGAAAAAAGTCATGCTATATTTTTTTGCTTCCAGTTCTTTATTCAGGTCTACCAGTTTACCATGTACACTTAAGTCGCTGCAGGATTCCGTACTGTTTACTTTGGTATTTTGCACTTGCTGAGCTGTGGCTGAAATGCTGCCGCATAAAAGTAAGCCCAGAAGTGGATATAGGTAACGCATATTTTTTTGTTTATGTAAAAGCGAAAATACTGAAATTTGCAGTATAAGCATTATTTAATCCGTGGCAGGCATCTACATTCATATCCCTTTTTGCAAACAGGCTTGCAATTACTGTAACTTCCATTTTTCCACTTCTTTAAAATATAAAGAGGAGCTGGTAGCGGCCCTCAGGCAAGAGATCCGGAACCGGAATACTTACCTGGCACAGGAACTGGAAACCGTATATCTTGGGGGTGGTACGCCCTCTTTACTCGCAGCAGACGACTTACAAAAGATCTTTACGCAGATCCGGCAAAGTTTTTCTTTTGGGGAACTCAGGGAATGTACCCTGGAGGCTAACCCGGATGATATCAACCCGGCTTTCCTGGAGCAGTTAAAAAGTACGCCGGTAGACCGCCTGAGTATCGGTATACAATCTTTCCGCGAAGCAGACCTTCAATTTATGAACCGTGCCCATAATGCCCGGGAAGCCATTAATGCGGTATCCCTGGCACAGCAAGCGGGCTATAAAAATATTACCATAGACCTTATCTACGGCACTCCCGGACTGAATAATAAAGACTGGAAAGAAAACCTGGAAAGGGCTATAGATCTGGGGGTACAGCATATCTCCTCTTATGCCCTTACGGTAGAAGAAAAAACACTACTGGCCCATCAGATCGAAAAAGGCAAAACGCCTGAACCTAAAAATGAGCAGGCTGCCGAGCAATTTGAAATATTAGTGGAAACCCTTTGCAGTAATGGCTTTGAGCATTATGAAATTTCAAATTTCGCAAAACCGGGACATTATGCCATTCATAATACCAATTACTGGAAAGGGGCCCATTACCTGGGTATAGGACCTTCAGCCCATTCCTTCAACGGGCAAAGCCGGCAATGGAATGTGGCTAATAATGCGCTATACAGCAAAGGTATTTTTGCCGGGGACCCGGTACATGAAGTAGAAATCCTAAGCCGGGAGGACCAGATCAATGAAATGCTCTTGACCGGTTTGCGGACTATGTGGGGGGTAGACCTGGTTCAGTTTCAGGAAAGATTTGGTAAGCCGGCTTTAGATGGATTGATCCACAGGCTTGCCCGGGAAAATGCTTTACATTATATCCTGACGGAACAACAGTTAAAACTCACGGAGGCCGGTAAACTATTTGCCGATGGTATCGCTGCCCGTCTTTTCGAAGATTAATCCCAAAATACTTATATTTGTTAGACACAAAAGATACCATATGAGAATTGAGAACCAGAACAATATAAGTATTGATGAACTTTTAGATAACCTGAAGGACCGTTACCCGACAGCCGAGATCAAAAAACCATTTTTGACTAAAAGGAGTATTATTATCCCGGTTAACAATATGAAGCATGTGATCCGGCCCAGGGGTACAGATTTTAATACCGATTTTGTACTTCCTATATGGATAGCTTTAGTAGCGCTTTTGGGCAGTATCATTCTTTTTTCCGGAATCGTATCCCTGATCTACGGACAGTTTATGTTTGGTATTGGTGGCGCTCTATGGATTTTCCTGGTGGTCCTCGCGACAAAAGCGATTTATAAATCGACAAACAAAGAAGCATTCAATGCTTTTTACGGCGATGTAAGAGACGCAATGACGAAAACCAGAAGTGACTCCAGTATTTTCTAATCATAGGTATCATTAAAAGAGGTTGTCTAAAAAGGTTACCAAACTTGTCCTCCTGAGTTTATCGAAGGATAGACAAATTTGAGGCTCAATTCTTGTCATACTGAACCTGCCGAAGTATCGACAAGCTCATTTCAATTGCTTTAATCAGCTTCTTCCAATTTATAATACAATTATGCTTCCAGGATCGATTGAAGATCCGCCGGGGAATAAGCGATTGATTTAAGGGTTTTATTATCACTTTTACGGTACACCAGGAATAAGCCTTCTTTCTCTTCGAAATAACTTTCCGTTCCGTCTTTATCAAAGTAATGTTTTATTGTGGCCTCGGCTTCTTCCCTGCTCTTGCAGGCTTTGCTCATATTGGAACGTTGTACTTCTTCAAACAATGCAGCAAACTTATCCTGCAAACCGAATTCGAGAATAGCACCTGAGAGTACATACTGGAGGTCGCAAAGCGCGTCTGCTACTTCCACGATATTATTGTCTTTTATAGCGGCTTCCAGTTCTTTCAATTCCTCTGCCAATAAGGATACGCGTAACTGGCTCCTGGCTTCAGAAGGGATTGCCGGTGCGGATAATATAGGATGTTGAAAAGTCGTGTGGAATTCGGCAACGGAGGTTAAAGATTTGGGATCTTTCATATTTTTTGCCGGCAAAGCTAAACTAAAATTTACCAAAGTGCTTTGACTGAGCATGCATACACTAAAAAAGCTACCCTTATTCCGGGTAGCTTTTGCTGATTACAAACCAAATTATTTAGTCAGTTTTGTCTTTGGTAATTCCACCGTACCCGGGTCTTTCCAGGTACCTTCTTTCTGTGCTTTTTTCTTCACTACTTCGGCACGCTTATCGCTGTCCGGGTGAGAGTTCATCATTTTTTCATAGCCACTTTGCTTAGTCGTACCACCAGCCAAAAGTGCCAGCTTTTTAAACGCGGTATAAGCGCCCATTACATTGTAGCCGTTCTTCTTCATAAAATCATAGGCATACTCATCTGCTTCAGACTCCTGCTTACGGCTGTGGGAAGCGTCCAACATGGCATTCGCCATTTTACCTAATTGGCTTTCTGATAAAGTTTGTACGGTACTTGAAGCGGAACCTGCCGCATCAACAGCAGCGGCTTTCAGGTAAGCACTCTTCATCGCATCTTTGGTATCTTCATTTTTTACGTGTCCTATTTCATGCCCAATGATTGACAGTAATTCATCATCGGTCATGATATCCATTAATGAAGAGAATACCCTTACGCTACCATCCGCACAAGCAAAAGCATTGATGTCTTTTACCAGGTATACTTTATAGTTCAGGGATAAACCGTCCTGGCTTTTATGCTTACCAAACAGGCGATTCAGGCGAACCGTATAAGGATCTTTGGGACCTGCTACGGTGTTATTATTATCCATCCATTCAACCGCTTCTTTAGAAAGCTTGATGGCATCGGCATTAGAGAAAGAAAGCGCACCAACGCCTTTAGAGGCTGCATTTGCCGCCTTTCCTAAGTTAATTTTTTGGGCCTGTGCAGCACCCATACAGCAGGCTGCCATAAAGCAGCTCAATACCAGCTTTTTCATAAATTTTTGTTTTTGCTTTTTGTTGTTTTTGTTTAGACTGAAGCACCAAATTTATATAAAAAGACCCAATTAAGTGTTAAGCTTAATTGAACATTGCCTATTTATGATACAATGGAAATTATGCCTAATTTTTTTCTGAAATTATTGAAGATCATTACCTATACAATTAAAGAAAATTGTATAAATTTTTACTTAAATAATGACCAGGGGCAGGTATTATTTCACGTTCATTAGCAAAGACCAGGATAGTAAAAACCGTTGTTAATAACCTGCTAAAGCTGTTCATTGCGGGACCATTTTAATGCAGGGACCGTCCATGAAGGCAGCGGGCGATACAGAAATCCATGGCCCAGTTTTTCATTTAATTGAATCTGCCCGAAGGCTGTCGCCTCTGGAGAACGCGCTTTCCAGTAATCATAGTTTTTGCCGGCAATGGTATCGGAAGGATCATAAATACAAAGGATGCGACCATGGAGATGCCAGTCATTTTCTCGCTCTATGGTCGTATTATTACCCCCCATCAGGATATAATTTATGGGCTGCGCATTTATATTAGAAGTCGTAGCCGCAATCAATGCTCCCTTTGAAGCGCCGATCACGCTGATATCTTGGGGCGCTATTCCCGTACCAATCATACTGTCAATCATCCGGGATAATTTTTGCGCATAGGCGGGTACTTTCGTATTTTCCGGGCGTAGCTCACAATATACCTGGGTATTTCCTTCCTTTAAAGCATCCAGGATGCTGTCCAGTTCGTATTTACCATGTTCTTCACTAAAGGCGGCTTTACCCTGCAGCTCTACGATGCGGCCATGCAGGTAAATGATGTGGCGGGCATTTTGTTCCGGGCTTACCGTACCTACTGTATCCTGTTTATTTTGTTGTTGATCACTGCTATTATTGCAGGACAATAGAAGTAGGGCTATTAAAGATAGAAAGTAGGATTTCATAAAATGTACATTAATTTTTGAGCGCATTAATAAGCTAAATGATATCCTACTAAAACACCTTTTTTAAATACAAGCGTTTGTAATTGCCGGCCACTTCTATCGTAAATGTACCATTCACCATCAGCAGGAGCATCTCTTCCACGCCAAACCAGCTCTACCCGAACATCTTCATCTCCTGCTATTGTACGTTCATATTGAAACGCCTCTACAAGGCTTGAAGAGTCTGCCAAAAAATGGCCTTCCATTTGTTTTTGTCCATCATTATAATAAAATCTCCATTTACCCTCTTTCAATCCATTTTTATATTGACCTTCAATTAATAAAATACCCAGGTCATTCCAAAACCTGTATTTCCCGTCATATGCTCTATTATTAAAATTTATTTCTTCTTTTTTTATTCCATTAAATGTATAGGTACACTTTGATTGAATAAATCCGCTCCTGATCTCATAAATGCTTTTACTCCGGTAATTCTTTACTTCCAGCTTTCCTTCAAGTTGGTTACCGGTTTTGCGAATGATAGTATCATACTCATCAAGGATTAAAGAATCATTCGCCCATTTGATCACTTTATCTTGGGCAATACTCACATTAGCGCTCAGCGCCAGCAATACAGCTATTAAAAATATTTTTTGCATAAAAGATGTTTGTTAAGGGGTGTAATGCTTTCAAATATAATCAAACGCAATTTGATCCCATAAAAAATAAGGATGCGATAATTCGCATCCTTATTCTTATTCATATTTTTAATCGTTGATTATCCTTGTACGGCTTTCTGAACCAGGTCAGCAGCTTCGCTTAACAGGATCGCAGATTGTACTTTTAAACCAGACTCTTCGATCAGTTTCTTAGCTTCCGGAGCATTAGTACCTTGTAAACGTACGATGATCGGAATTTCGATATTACCTAAGTTTTTGTACGCTTCGATTACACCGGCAGCAACGCGGTCACAACGAACGATACCACCAAAGATATTGATCAGGATCGCTTTTACGTTTGGATCTTTCATGATGATACGGAAACCTGCTTCTACTGTTTGTGCATTTGCAGTACCCCCAACATCCAGGAAGTTAGCCGGCTCACCACCTGCTAATTTGATCATATCCATGGTAGCCATTGCCAGACCGGCACCGTTTACCATACAACCTACGTTACCATCTAATTTTACGTAGTTCAGGTTGAACTCACCTGCTTCTACTTCAGTTGGATCTTCTTCAGATTTATCTCTTAATGCAGCCAGGTCTTTATGACGGATCAAAGCGTTTTCATCTAAGCCCATTTTACAGTCTACTGCTAAGATCTGATCATCAGAAGCTTTGAACAAAGGGTTGATCTCTAACATTTCACAATCCAGACCTACGTAAGCATTGTATAAGTTAGTAACGAATTTGATCATGTTTTTTTGCGCTTCACCGGTCAGACCTAAGTTGAAAGCGATATTGCGTGCCTGGAAGCCTTGTAAAGAATAACCAGGTTTTACAAACTCTTTATAAATTTTTTCCGGGGTATTGTGAGCAACATCTTCAATATCCATACCACCTTCGGTAGAATACATTACCACGTTTTGCTTGGTAGCACGATCCAGAAGGATAGATAAGTAGAATTCCTGGCGCTCAGAAGGACCATCATAATACATATCTTTAGCTACATATATTTTGTTTACTACTTTACCGGCTTCACCTGTCTGGATAGTAACCAATGTATTCCCTAAGATGTTCTTAGCAACTTCACCTACCTGTTCTTCGCTTTTTACTACCTGTACACCGTGTTGCGCAGGAACTTCTATCATGGTACCTTTACCACGACCACCAGCATGAATCTGCGCTTTGATCACTGCAAATTTGCTTCCGGATTCTTGAGCGATTTTTTGGTAAGCCGCTACTGCTTCTTCCGGAGTGGATACCGCAACGCCAGTCTGGGTGGGAACATTGTATTTTCCTAAAAGTTCTTTAGCCTGATATTCGTGTAAATTCATTTTTACGGATTTTGAAAATTTAATGCTGCAAATATAACATATTCACCTTGTAATATGAAGCTTTGATTGATTAATTAAGGGCCTGTTAATATTGCCCCGCTTTTTTCCGGTCATTTACGGGAACAGCGTATTACTTTTAAGGGAGTAAAAGTGTTCCCGGGCTTACCTCATCTTTTTTAAATACGTAATTTCGGAGTACCCACCAGGTATAAATAAGACAAATGATTATTGTAATGCTTAGATTGTCATTGAAAAGTTCCGTAAATGAGCCGGGAGTATAAATTTCCTCTGTACCATCAGCATATAGTTTGAGATAATAGTTATTAGCAAAGTGCAGGCCTATTGGTGTGCCAATATTTTTAGTGAGCAGGTACAACATTCCAAAAGCGATGCCCGAAAAGAAGATGTAGACCAGAAGATAATGATTATAGGAAAAAGCATGCATTACGGAAAAGGCAATAGAGGAAGTAAAAAGATAAATGTAGGTATCCTCCATTTTCCCGGTCAATGTGCCGGACGTATAATACCGGAATGTAATTTCTTCCATAAACACCTGAATGAATACTGTCAAAATAATAGCAGGCTTAAAAGCATCTGTTAACTTTATTAACTCCCCGGGAGCAGACTGCAAATAATCCCAGCCATAAAAAAGACTCAGGAAAATAAGTGCGCTTAGTAAGAAGCCCCTTATTTTAGTAACAAGATTGAGTAATCCGAATTTTGGCAACAGGCGCTCATTGGTATAGCGACTCCTTATATATAAGATAAGTAATACTGCCCCTACTAAGTAAACTGCATTAGCAATATCTGCTGGCAGACCTGCAGTTTTTTGAAATAACAATGTGTTAACAACTAGTAACACAAAGAACAAACTTAATCCAATTGCTGATTGGATTAAGTTTGTTTTCAGCTTATTAAAGATTAACATCTGTTAAGGCATTAAAGGTTTTCAAAAACAGGTTGATCGGTAAGGCTCAGGTTGTTAAATTGATAACCACCGTCCACTTTTAATAAAGTCTGTTGGGGAATGTTCAAATAAAGACTCTCTGCTTGAATCCATAATGACCGGTTTGGCATCAGAAACATATCGCCGTCGTATCCTGGAATTTTACCTATAGCATTGGTTTGACCAAAGCCAATACTTATTTTAATAGTATGTTCACAATCTTTACCGGTGCCCTGGCAGGGAATATGCACGTAGTTTGGCCAGTAACCCGGCGTGTAATTAAAGCAGGCGCCTTGACCATGACACTGCGAAGCTGGATGGCCGGCAGTAAATGTTACGGAATATTCAAATACTCCTTTTGCCCTGGTATTGTTATGGCTTGAATGATCAGTAGTACTATTTTCTTTTACGATCTGGTTTTGTTTCTCGCATGAGCTAAAAGCCGCAAGTAATGCAAGCGAGATAATACATTTTTTCATTTTAATTGATTTTAGTAGGTAAAAAAAATTGATTATTTATTTTTCAATCGTTTGAAAGGGCTTATAAATAATTGCAATTATTTAATACAAAATTAAATAAATATTTATGGCGTATGAAAAAATATATAAAATTTTCAATTATGAAAATATTTAATTTTATTACGTAATTTTAATGTTTTATAGCTTTAACAAAAGCGAGAGAAAGTAGCAATTATTTTTTCTTTGTACAATAGGCTATGTACTCACAATCATAGGGCTTATGACACTGGGCTCCCATAGCAACAGCAGGTTCTTCAGCCTGGAGCAAGGTTTCCAAAAGTTTGGGGATCAGGACATCAAAACGGGCCAACTCGGCTTCCAATACTTCGGTCATGTCTTTTATCACGAAACCATCTTCCCCATCGTTTAATACCAGGTAAAAATGAGCTAAACCCGGCCGGGCATTTTTGAGCACATAATACTGTATGGCCATATCCCTTATAAAGACCTCTTTCAGCTCCGTCCCGTTCTTAACCTCGTACACATCAAAGCTACCATCATCATGTAACTGGCAAACATCCGTCATGATCAAAGTCTGCCGGTACAAAAAACAGGCTTCAAATAAAGTCGCCACCTGCCTTTGCTCAAAAACGGCTTTGGTAAAGGCGGAACCTATGGCATAGATATCTTTGCCCAGGACCTTATCTACTGCAGTACCTCCG
>Ga0256900_1000109_pt1 | contig 25341 bp, 23 predicted proteins | sample MC6MC0688MT_FD_190190 | JGI IMG/M metagenome (GOLD analysis project Ga0256900, IMG submission 190190) | Metatranscriptome of enriched soil aggregate microbial communities from Iowa State University, Ames, United States - MC6-MC0688-MT... | ecosystem: Environmental > Terrestrial > Soil >... | reverse complement strand
GCCAATGATACATTTGCGTTTGATTTTAAAAAATAGTTAAGTTTTTATGAACAAAATGTTCTTTACCGTTTCGTTGGCAGTACTTGGTTTTTCAAGCGCTTATGCACAGGAAACAAAACTAGATCCCTTGCCTAAAAGAAATATGAGTACCGAATTGCTGACGGATATGATCGATACCTCAACAGCGATGGGTAAACGTATGCTTTCTGTAGCCACCAAATTTGGTAATATCAGCTTCTCGGGCTATATACAACCCCAGTATCAATGGATAGAGGAAAGAGGGGCGGCAAGTTATAATGGCGGCGATTTTGCTCCTAATTCCAATAGCCGGTTCCGGATGCGTCGCGGTCGTATTCGTATGGACTATACCGGTTATACCGCTTCCGGTAAGCCTATGACCTATTTCGTGGTACAGTTTGATGGTACAGAAAGAGGCATGAATGTCAGGGATTGCTGGGGGCGTTTTTATGAAAATAAATTAGAGCTATTTCACTTCTCTGCAGGGATAATGGCCCGTCCTTTCGGTTTTGAGTTGCTCTACTCTTCAGTAAACAGGGAAACTCCGGAAAGGGGAAGAATGTCGCAGATCCTGATGAATACGGAGCGCGATTTGGGAGCGATGATCTCTTTCGCACCAAGGAAAAAAGAATCAAAATTCAAATGGATAGGCCTGGATGTGGGGCTGTATAACGGTCAGGGTTTAACCGGTACCCAGGATTTTGACAGTTATAAAGACCTGGTTTCGAAATTGTCTTTCCGTAAAATCGGTATACCGGGTACCAAAATGCTTTTCTCCGCGGGTTTAAGCTATTTGCATGGCGGTTTAGAGAGCCAGAATAATACTTATTATCATTATGCCAATGATTATATGGAACTGGACAGTGCCGGTTCTGTAAACGGGAAAGTGTTGCCCAGGCGTTATTATGGGGCAGATGCACAATTGCAGATACCGAATAAGAAAGGGGTAACGGAATTCAGGGCGGAGTACATTATGGGGCAGCAGACTTCAACTTTAAGCAGTTCAGTTACACCAGGTACTTACCCGGTAACGGCAGCCGGTACGCCCGGACCTTTGGCGGTAAGAAATTTTAACGGGGCTTATTTTTATTTCCTGCAACACTTAGGTTCTCCTAAGCACCAGGCTGTATTGAAATATGATTGGTATGATCCGAATACGAAAGTTGCCGGAACAGATATCGGAACAAAGAAGAATATTACAGCGGCAGATATCCGTTATAATACATTTGGTGCAGGGTATGTTTATTATGTTTCGCCCAATTTTAAAATGACTTTATGGTATGAGCATCCCATGAATGAAAAGACGGCCCTAAGCGGTATCGACAAGGACCTGAAAGATGATAATTTTACCTGTCGCGCCCAGTTCAGTTTTTAAAACAAGATGCTATATTGTCCAGAGGTTGTCTAAAAGGCTAAAATTCTTGTCACATTGAGCTTCGTCGAAATGCGATAAGCATTGAGTATCAAATTTGTCTATCCTTCGATAAACTCAGGATGACAAATTTGGTAACATTTTTAGATAACCTCTATTTTATAACCCGTCCAGGTTGGTATCCCTGGATCGCTTTTTTCTTTTACCTGTTTTTTTCTTTTCTTCCCAGTCGCCAGTCCATTGACCAGGACCAGTACGACGCATAACGGGTGTGCCTTTGCTAAAGATCATTTTTATATAACCCCAGACCGCCAGGCTTAATACAATAATGAAAAATACCAGTAGCGCGGATGCCCAGCCCGGAACATCGTTACCATAAAATAAAGCATAGATAAGCAGCGCATCAAAACCGATCATGAGTAAGGGCACAAAAAAGTTGAAGCCGACTTTGGCAATCAGGCTATAATAGCGCTCCATGGGCCAGCCCATAATATAACGAATAATCCCTGCGACCAGGAAAGTGAGTATAAAACAAAAAATAAAAGAGCCGGCAAATTTTATGACCATAATAAATCCCAGGGTGATTACCTGACCGGTGGCCGCATTATAATTGATCTTAAAGGTATCACCGACTTCAAGACTTGATTTAGAAAAATTCAATTGTTTCCTGATCACTTCGCCGGACTCTGTGCTGAACTGTACCGTAGGTTGATGCATAGTGTAGGATCGCCCATCATCGGAATCATAATGTTCTTCTGAAGTATAGCTGATAACCTTTGCGGTGTACTGTTTGCCAGAGCTGATCACTTTATAAACATCCCGGCAGCTGGAAACCATAAACATCCAGGAGAATAAAGCAAAAAGATTGATGCAAAAGAGGACCGCCCCTACATAAGCAAAGGTAATGCAGCCTTTTTTATCCATTCTTTTGACAAAGAAATAGGTAAGCAATAGAGTAAGGATCACAAAGGACCAGGAGTAGACGGGTTGGATATACATAATTGTTTAATGCTAAATAGGATAAGGGCAATGTTCAAATATAAACATCTGCTGTGGATCATTAAAGCATTATATTTGAGCTTTAGCTAATTAAAGTGTAAATAATAATTCGAATGAAATCAATCAAGCTTGCCTGTTTATTTAGTTCCGGGATATTGATCAGTGCCTTATTGTTTGCAGCGGGTAAACCTGGAAGTGTCGTTGGTAAGTGGCGGATGGTAACCTCTGGTCAGGAAAAAATGGAAAGAGATTCTGCTTTTAAGGCACAATTACAATTTGTGGATACCATGACGAAATTTCCCGGTGATTTTCTTGAGATGAAAGAAGAGTTCGCAAAAATGGATGCGGAGACAAAAGCCCAGATCCAGCAGGGAATTGTTGATCTGCTGGTAATTGATGATTTAGAAGTATTGAAAAGTAAAATAAAGGAGCAATTGATAGCCGGGCAAAACACTTCCGATTCTCTGGAAAAGAACAGAATGGTCATTTATAATTTCAGGAATGACAATGTGATAGAATTTTATACGACAGACAATAGAGCCAACAAAGATACCAGTACGGCTTTCTTGGAAGATAAGCAAAATAAAAGGCTTGTGTTAATTGCTAATACTGAAGAGGCAAAAACGAGTAGCGCTAACGATACACTGGAGGCAGAGATATTGTATTTGTCCGCGGATAGCCTGAGCATAAAATTTGACTGGCCGGAAGAGGAATTGATGCAGGATCCTGTTAGAATCATGAATTTTAAAGCGTATAAAGATTAGGGGATTTTCAACCCCGTTAAAAAAGCAAATGCCATAACCTGATTGTTATGGCATTTGTATTTTAAGCAGGAACTGCTTATTCCAGTTTTGATTTTTGGGCCATCTTACCAATCGTCAGTCCTTGTACAATAATAGAGAACACGACCACAATATATGTTGTGGCAACGATCACTTCCTTGTAAGGCCCGTTTTCTACGGAAAGAGCCAGCGCAATAGAGACACCACCTCTTAAACCACCCCAAACAAGGATCTTGATCACATCTTTAGTGAACTTCTTCTTGAAAGGTACAATTTTAGTAGGCAACCAAATGGCGATAAAACGTGCCAGTAATACAACGGCAATAGCAATCAGCCCGGCCGCATAGTAATGGTTCAGGTCTTTTATGATCAATAATTCGAAACCCATTAGCAGGAACAGGATCGCATTCATGATCTCATCAATCAACTCCCAGAATTTATCCAGGTAATCCTTTGTTTCGCTGGACATGATCGAGCTTTTGCTTTTATTACCGATAAACAGACCCGCGCATACCATGGTCAATGGACCCGAAATATGAATGGCATGAGCAATCAGGTAACCGCCCATGACTACCGATAAAGTAACGAGTACCGAAACTTTATAATCATTTATTTTTGAAATGGCACGGCTCGCGGTCCAGCCCAAAATAAGCCCGAGCAACACACCGCCGCCGGCTTCTTTGGCGATCAGCCAGCTGATATTACCTACCGTCAGGTCTATATCATGCCCCTGGGCAATGGCCAGGATAATCACGAACACCACAACGGCAATACCATCATTGAACAATGATTCACCGGCAACTTTTGTTTCAAGCGATTTAGACACATTGGCTTTTTGCAGGATACTCAATACTGCAATCGGGTCGGTAGGAGAGATGAGCGCACCAAATAAGATACAATAAATAAGGGGCAGCTCTATATGGATAAAAGGTAAAATGTAGTAGAGTGCATAACCCACAACAAAAGTACTGATGACTACACTCACCGTAGAGAATACCAGGATGGAACCTCTCTCTTGTTTAAGGTCATTTACATTAATGTGTATGGCCCCGGCAAAGAGCAGGAAGTTCAACATAGCGCCCATCAGGATCTCCGTAAAGTCCAGTTCGGCAATAATATTCGTGAATTTATTGACCTGGTTGGGGAAGAGATGGTTGCCGAAGAGTACCAGTAAAATGCTCGTCACCATCGCGATGACCATAACGCCGATCGTTGAGGGGAGTTTTAAAAATCTAAGGTTCCAGAAAGAAAAAAGGGCGGCTAAAACAATTAAAAAAGAAAAGGTGTAATATAATTCCATTAAGTATCCAAATAGTTTAAAGGTTCAGAGAATGCATAGGGCTATAATGAAAAATCCTGCGCAGGGCAGGACTTTTCACAATGAAATTGATTATTTTTTCTTCAGCTTCAGGATCGAGAAATCCGTATCGACTGCCTTGATCGTATTGCTCAAAACGCCCATCTGCTCTACTTCCAGTACGACTTCATCATTTGGCTGTAACCACTGCGGTACAGCATTCGGATTGTTTAATTTTGCGGTTCCGTTCAGCTCCAGGAAACACCCGGTACCAACAGTTCCACTACCAATCACGTCACCGGGCAGGATATCAACGCCATAAGCACAACGCTCCAGGATCTCTGCAAAGGTCCAGTCCATATCTCCCACATTACCTTCACTGACTTTTACCCCATTTACCGTGCAGGTCATTCTCAGGTTGTAATTATTGCCCACATGATTCGGTTTCGCCGGTATTTTAAACGCTTCCAGCTCATCCGGGGTGATCATCCATGGGCCAATCACCGTAGAGAAATCTTTACCTTTAGCCGGGCCGAGGTTCAGCAGCATCTCCTCCATTTGTAAGGTGCGGGCGCTCATATCGTTCATGATACAATAGCCGGCAATATAATCATCAGCTTCTTCAGCTTTGATGTTGCGGCCTTTTTTACCAACAACTACGGCAACCTCCAGTTCAAAATCCAGTTTGTCGAAATGGTCCGGCATGCATTCGATCTCGCCAGGTCCCTGGATCGCATTATGATTAGTAAAGTAGAAAATAGGGTATTGGTCAAATTCCGCAATCATTTCCACGCCACGGTTACGACGGGCAGCTGCTACGTGCTGACGAAACGCATAACCATCGCGGCAGGAGGTAGGGCGGGGAACCGGGGCTAACAAGTTAGCGGCATCAAAAGCAATTCCTTCAATTTTTAAGTCGCCGGAGCTCACTGCACCTAAAGCATCTTTAGCAATGGACAAGTTCGTATCCCAGTCTTGCAGCATTTCCGCCATAGTAGCCGGCAGTTTATTATTCAATTCTTCTGTATTCAACAGTCTGCCGTTATAGAGCACCGCTGCTTTTTCTTTACCTTCTTGTAAATGGCTTACAAACTTCATATTATAATAGTTGTTTTTTATTTTTTGGAATGGCGCAAATTTAAGATTTTATGAGCAGCTTTAAAAGCGGATGGGCATAAATTATGCTTTGAAAATAAAAGATATATTATTATTCTTATACGATTTTTTGTTTAGGTTGACTGTTGATTACGATACCGTATGGGTACCGGAACGGCAATAATCAAAAAAATTAGCTAAACAACTGATTATCTAATTTATACTTATCTTTGTAGCCTGATTTAATTAATTCATTAAGCTTAAAAGCGTTCACCATGCCAGTGTTACACAACAAAGTTTCTAATGAGGAATTAAAGGCACGTATGCTCGCCGAAACAACTCCTCGTACCACCATTTCCTTCTACAAATATTTCAATATCGAAGATCCGCAGCAATTCCGGGATGAATTGTATGTACAATTCGAAGCTTTAAAAGTTTTCGGGCGCATTTATATTGCCCGGGAAGGAATTAATGCACAGATATCGGTCCCTGAACCAAATTTTGAGGCATTTAAAGAAACTTTGTACCAATTTCACCCGGCACTGGACGGTATCCGTTTAAATATTGCTGTTGACGATGATGGGAAGTCATTCTGGGTATTGCGCATGAAAACGCGGGATAAGATCGTTGCGGATGGAATTGAGGATCCAACCTTTAACCTGGAAAATGTAGGTAAATACCTGAAAGCGGAGGAAGTGAACCAACTCGCGGAAGACAAAGCAACCATCTTCGTGGATATGCGGAATCACTATGAATATGAAGTCGGGCATTTTGAAAACGCGCTGGAAGTGCCTTCTGATACCTTCAGAGAGCAATTGCCTATGGCTGCGGAGCTGTTGAAGGATGCTAAAGATAAAAATATCGTGATGTACTGTACCGGCGGTATCCGTTGTGAAAAAGCCAGTGCTTATATGTTGCACCAGGGATTTCAAAACGTGTTCCATGTAGAAGGCGGTATTATTGAGTATGCGCGTAAAGCTAAAGAGCAGGGCCTGCCTTCTAAATTCATCGGTAAGAACTTTGTGTTTGACGAAAGACTGGGTGAGCGTATCACGGAAGATATTATCTCTGAGTGCCATCAATGTGGCGCGGCTTGTGATACTCATACCAATTGTAATAATGATGGCTGTCATTTACTGTTTATACAATGTGCCGCCTGTAAAGAAAAATATGACGGTTGCTGCAGTGAGGACTGTACTACAGAATATCATTTACCGGTAGAAGAACAAAGAGCGCGCAGGGCAGGCCGGGAAAATGGCATAAAAGTATTTAATAAATCTAAAGACCATCCTTTAAGAAAACACCGTTCTGAATGGCAGAAAGAGCGGGGAAAAGAGGACGCATGAGCTGAAAGGCCGATTTTTGAAAAGATAAAAACGACACATGTACCAACTATCCGCGAATAATTTCAAAAGCCATACTATAGGAAATGCTATAGTGTGGCTTTTGCTTTTGTGCCTGGCTACAGGCCTGATTGCCTGTAATGATCGCAGGGAGCAGCGGCAAGAGGTACTGGCAAAGAAAAATGCCGCATTGAGAATTCATTTGGGGGAAGCTCAAAAAATAGAAAGTCCGGGTAGTGCGATCGTTTTTTACAAAGATCTGCTGCAAGCCCCCGATAGTTTTGCCAACTATCCGACGAAAGCACTTTCCGTACTATACAACAGGTTGTTTAATCAATACCTGAAAGTCAATAACCGGGAAGAAGCTATGAATGCTATTTTGCTCGCTGTAAAGGTTTCCAGGAAATTGTATGCAATGCCGGGAAATGATTCCAGTAACCTGAGCAATAGCTTATATAACCTGGCAAAGGCCTACCGGATGAATGAATCCTGGTCGCAGTATAAAGCCGGGCTGGACAGTGCGCTGAAGTATAGTCATCCTAATGACCGGGAAATGAAAGCAATGGTGTATCATGGGTATTCCGACTACTTTATCAACCAGCAAGCCTTAGATTCAGCCGTAAGTTACATTACTGCAGCCAAAAAGATATACCTCGAGTTGGGGGATACCCTTGAAGCAAGCTGGGCGGATCTGAACCTCGTAGGCGCTTATTATGACATGGGCAAAGCCCGGGAGGCGCTGGACTTGTTGAAAGACGATATAGATATGCTGCGGGATACGGATATGCCTAAAGCATTTGCTTATTCCCTGATGGCGCAGGGATTGATCGACCTGGGAAAACTTAAGGAAGCTACTGCTTACCTGGACACTGCTTTGCGACTTGCCGGCGAGGAAGATAGTAATGAAGAGCGGAAAGAAGTCTATGCCAATTACCTGGACTTGTATAAAGCACAGGGCGATTATAAAAAGGTAGCGATCGTTTATGATACGCTCGACAAGCTCAAAGAGGCCATTATTAGTAAAGAGCAGGTGCTTAAGAGTAAAGAACTGGAAGAAAATTTCTTAATTAAAGAACAGCAAAGTAAAATCAATGAGCTGAACCTTAAAAATGAAGTAACCCGGTCTAAATTGATCTTCCGGACTTCATTTGCGGTTGTGGTATTCCTGATAGGGGTCCTGATCGCTTTTGGCATTTACCAACAATTGCAACTGCTTAAGCAAAAAGAATATACGCAAAGGATAGAGGTAGAGCAAAAACTTTTTGGTGCGCAGATGAACCCCCACTTCATTTTCAACGCGCTCTCTGCTATACAGGCTGAAGTGCTCAACCAGAATACGAAGAAAGCTAATCGCTACCTGACCCGTTTTGGCCGGCTGATGCAAAGTATTCTTACCGCCACAACCCAGGAATATGTATCGGTTGCCAGTGAGTACAAAAACCTGGTCAATTACCTGGAACTACAGAAGCTGCGTTTTGAACACTTTGATTACGTCGTCGAAGCCTATGAAGGTATCGGCGGGGATGAAGACCTGGTACCGCCCATGCTCGTGCAGCCTTTACTGGAAAACGCGGTAGAGCATGGCTGGAAAGGCGCTCAGGAAGGATTAGTGACTTTATCGCTCAAAAAAGAAGGGGATGTTTTAACCTGTATCGTGACAGATTCCGGGCCGGGGCTGGGCACGCAGGAAAAACGCTTTGATAAGGTCTCTGTAAGTATGAGCCTGATCCGGAAACGATTAGCCTACCTGGCGAGGAAACATAAGATGAATGCACGCCTTGAAGTGAAAGACCGCTCCGGAGCGCCTGGCGTAGAAGCTAAAATTATATTACCTGTGATTGAAATATTCTAAACTAAGGAAAAAACAATGTATGAAACAAAAATTATTAAGATTCTTATTGGTAGATGATGAAAGCTCCGTGAGGTCCATTTGCAAATCATATCTGGAAGATATAGAGCAAGCCGTAGTAGTGGGGGAGGCCAGTACCGTAGACCAGGCCTATGAGCTCATCGTCGCCTGTAGCCCGGACGTGGTTTTGCTGGATATTCAGCTGGGCAAGCAGACCGGTTTTGATCTCCTGCTCAAATTCCCTGAGCGAAATTTCAAAGTGGTATTCATAACTGCTTATGAGCAGTTCGCCTTACGCGCTATCAAAGCAGGAGCCATGGAATACCTATTGAAGCCGATCGGGGAAGAGGAGTTTTATGAAATGATTGAAAAAGTGTTTGCCACGGAAGGGTATTCCTTTAACGGGCAGGCAGAGTTGATGGCCGACAATTATCATCACCGTAAAATGGACCGGATCGCCTTGAATGCCCACGACGGGTATCATATTATCTGGCTTAAGGATTTATTATACTGCTCGGCCAGTGGTAATTATACCACCTTCTATTTAATTGACGGCACCCAGGTGGTGATCTCTAAGATTCTTAAAGAATACGAAAACCTGCTCCCTACTGAGCATTTCGTCCGCGTACATAATTCTTCAATCGTTAATATGGATTATGTAAAGAAATTTACCAAGGACCATGAGCTGATCCTGGTCGACGATACAGCTATCGGTGTTTCGGTCAGAAAGAAAGACGAAGTGCTGAACTGGATAAAAGGCAGAAATACAGATTTTTAGAAAAAGGGCACACTTATTTATTGTTTCATGCAGGCTACTAATTGGCAGGGTTTTTTAAATTATAATTTTTGCATCTTTGTTCCTTCAAAAACAAGTATGTAACCCAACTAAAACCTTATCCTTTAGAAATTCAGGTAACCGATTTAATGATATTATTTTATAGTTCGTGTTTTTAATGTTGATGAAAAGTAAAACCGAAAAAAGCTAAACCTCCACTTATCATTAAATAATGAAAAAAACCTAAAAGCATTCTCCCTTCCGGACAGAATGCTTTTTTATTTCGGGGAGATAAATTACCTTTAGGTCATGCAATTAGCTACACTCCGGTTTGATACCGGGAACTTGGAATTACTGGCCCGGCAGGTGGTGGAAGGCTTTATTATCGGCCTTCACAAAAGCCCGTTTCATGGATTTTCTGTGGAATTTGCCGAGCACAGGGTGTACAATGCCGGGGATAATTTGCGGCATATAGACTGGAAAGTCTTTGCCCGGAGAGATAAGATGTTCGTGAAAAAGTTTGAAGAGGAAACTAACCTCAGGTGTTGTATTGCCATCGATACTTCCCGGTCCATGAGCTTTCCCGAAACAGGCTTAAGTAAGATACAGTTTGCCTGCCTGGGAGCAGCTGCTATTATGCAATTGCTGCGCAAACAACTGGATGCGGCCGGCCTGAATCTTTTTGCCGAACAGGTTTATTGGGCCTCGCCCATTAAATCAAGTGAAAGGCATTATAAAAGCCTGGTAGTGGAACTGGAGCGTTTGTTGGCACAGCCACTAACGCATACGGCCACGAATCTGCCTAAAGTACTGCACGAGATAGCCGAAACTTCGCCGCAGCGTTCCCTGGTCGTAGTGTTCAGTGACTTTATGGACGATATCAGCCGCGAACAGGAGTTTTATACTGCGTTGCAGCACCTTAAATTCAGTAAGCAGGAAGTGATCATTTTCCAGGTGGGTGATGGTAAAAAAGAGTGGGATTTTGAATTTGAAAACAGGCCCTATGAATTTGTGGACCTGGAAACACAGGCAAGGATAAGGCTAAAGCCGGCAGAGGTGAAGGTACAGTACCTGGAAGCCCTGAATGCTTATCATAAAAGACTGGAACAGCAATGTTTAAAATTTGGTATTGACCTGGTACGCTGTGATATTCACACCGATATGGCCCATATTTTACAATCATATTTAATAAGAAGAAATAAATTGATGTAGAATGAAAAAAAAAACATACCTTTGCAAGCCGAATTTTATCGTATGCGTTGAGAAAAGGTTTAAAAGCCTCATTATCAGGTGATAGTTGAATAGTAGGTTATCGTTTAACACTTATTAGAGATGAAATACCGTAGAGAATTTGAGATAGCGTATGTTGGCTTGAAGAATGGTACTCATACCTACACATACAATATCGGGAAACCGTTTTTTGACTTAGTAGAAGCCGATAGTTCAGAGTTTGAATCCGTAGAGGTGCAAGTTGTTGTACATTTTGATAAACACCCGGATTTCTTTGAATTAAAATTCGAGATCAATGGAGCTGTTGAAGTACCTTGTGATCGTTGTGGCGATGTATTCAAGCTGCCGCTCTGGGATGAGTTTAACCTGATCATCAAGTTAAAAGAGCCTAGCGGGGAAGAAGAGGAAGACGATACAGAAGATGATGGCGACATCGTTTTCCTGCCAAAAAATGAAACAGTCATTGACTTGTCCGAATGGATCTATGAATTTTTATTGCTGAGTATGCCGATGCAAAAAATTCACCCTGTAGATGCCGAAGGCAATTCGACCTGTAACAAAGAAAATCTGGCTTTGCTGGAAAAGCTGACGCAGCAAGCGTTGGAAGCCGAAGAGAAAGCCAAAGAAGAAGAAACAAAGAGTATTTGGAAAGGCCTTGATGCCTTTCGGGATAAAAATAATAATTAATAATAATAGTAAAAACTAATCAGTCATGCCAAATCCTAAACGTCGTCATTCTGCGCAAAGAGGTGCTAAGCGTCGTACGCACTACAAAGCTGTAGCAGCAACATTAAGTACAGATGCAGTTACTGGAGAAACACATTTACGCCACCGTGCTCACTGGAGCGAAGGCAAAATGTACTACCGTGGTAAAGTATTAATCGATAATACTACAGCTACAGAATCTACAGAAACTGCTGAATAATATTCAAAAAATGTTGGTAAGTTAATAAGGAAATTACCAACATTTTTTACTTTTACGCTTTCCTAATTCCCAATAGTTTAAAGCTGAATATGAATATTGGATTTGACTTAATGGGCGGAGATCTCGGACCCCAGGAGGCCATAAAAGGTGCTTTAGCTTATTTTGAGCAGAGTGCTGAAGGTAACCTGGTGTTAATCGGTAAAGATTCCGCATGTGTTGAGCACCTTACTATTTTAGAAAAATTTAAAGACAGGTATACATTTGTACATGCAGATGAGGTAATCACTATGCATGAACATGCTACCAAAGCATTAAAAGAAAAACCGGGCTCCAGCATCGCTATGGGTTTCGGCATGCTGAAAATGGGCAAAATAGATGCCTTTATCAGTGCCGGTAACACGGGCGCCATGTTGGTAGGTTCTATGTACTCTGTAGGAGCTATACAGGGCGTTTCCCGTCCCACTATAGCAACCTTGGTACCCAGGACGGATGGCGGTGTAGGTATATTACTGGATGTAGGCGCTAACGCAGACTGTAAACCAGAGCACCTCGCACAGTTCGGCCAGTTAGGTTCTTTATATGCAGAATATATTCTGGGTAACAAACATCCCGAAGTTGGGTTGTTGAATTTAGGAGAAGAAGAAGGCAAGGGAAATATTCTGACCCAAAGTACTTATCCTTTACTAAAAGCAAACCCACACATCAACTTTATCGGTAATGTAGAAGGGCGCGATTTGTTTTACAGCAAAGCGCGTGTAATTGTTACGGATGGATTTACCGGGAACGTTGTCCTGAAGATGGCAGAGTCTATTTATGAGCTCTTTCATCAGAAGATTGAGAACGATCCTATTCTTGAAAAACTGAATTATGAGTTGTATGGTGGTGTCCCTGTACTTGGGATAAATGCCCCGGTAATTATTGGTCATGGTATCTCTTCAGCAAAAGCTTATGTCGCTATGATTGAAAGCGCTGCAAAAGTGATTAAGACGGGGTTGATCGATGCGATCAAACAACAGTTTGCCGGCAAGTAATATCCTGAAAATTAATACGTATTTTAAAGGCGGAACAAAATTTTGTTCCGCCTTTTTTACAATTGTTGCCCTATTCACCAGGGCCGGAATTTTATTATATACGAAATACTAGCGATAGTATGCTTTATCGCTTCCGTTAAGGATAGAATGGACTTATTCCCAAACCGGAAGAGATAAGGTGTAACAATTGTTTTTTATAAAGGAAATCCTGGCCAATGCCTTTCCGCTTCTTTAAAAGGGCTTGCCGTGTATGGGCTTGCTAAACAGCTTCAATAGAAATGGAAAGAGCCGGGTAAGCGCGAGACCGGCATCGGTCAGGTATTTTTTACCCAATAGTAAATGAATCCACCTGGCGAAGCGGATGCGTTTTGAAAAGTGGCGGTAATAATGTTTATGATATCCTTGCTCGAGCCCTTTGCGATCCGTTTTGCCGGCCAGGTAATCCAGGATCGCTGTACCGGCCAGCAATGCACTATTAAAGCCCATACTCATCCCGTTGCCACTCAGGGGAGCAATATTGCCCGCAGCGTCACCGATCAGTAAGACATGGTCTTTTACCGGCGTATTGATCCTGAAATGTAGTTTTGAAATACTTAATGGTTTATCGAATATAAATGCTGCTTCTTCGAAATAGCGCTTCAGGTAAGGATTCTGGGCTAATACCTTACTTTCCAGGGCCGGTATAGAGTTGTACTTTTTGAAAACAGTCTTTTTGCAGATACAACTCATATTGATCAGATCATCTTCTATTGCGGAGAGGCCACAATAACCGCCAGGGAAATTATGTAGCTCAACGGTAGAGCGATCAAAACCTTTATACCGGATATGGTATTTCAGCGCGATATATTTGCCCGGCGTCTGCTGATTATTTAATACAGCATCAATATTCGAATGCTTGCCATAAGCCCCAACCACTGTTTTCGAGGCGAGAAGCTCATTGGGTAGCTGTACCGCAAATTGTTCTTTTTTAAAAGCTATAGTCTTGGCGGTAGTATCTGTATAAAAAGTAACACCGTGTGCCAGTGCCAGCTCATACAGTTTATGATCTAAGGCATACCTGGAAAGCCCAAGCCCGCCAATACTTAAGGGGCCTTTTACAGCAATACCAAGTGGTGAGCTAACCTTAAGACGAGACATATAGGACAAATGCAAAGCCTTTAAATCAAGTCCCAGCCTATCGAGGAAACCAAGGCTCTCCGTAGAGATATATTCGCCACAGACTTTATGCAGGGGGTAGTGCTTCTTCTCTATGACGGTCACCCTGGCCCCGGATTGCGCCAGGTAAACTGCCAATGAAAGCCCGGCCACACCGCCACCTATAATAATACAATCGTAGACAATCATAAGAACAGGTTCCAGGTAAAATAAACAGCAATAGGGAACAGGAAACTATAAGCGCCTATTTTCAACCAGCGCGGCACTTTCATCCCGTTCTTTTTTATCGTTTTGATCGCCTCTGTTTCATTTTCTTTATTGATTTTAGCGATCACTTTCCAAAATTCTGCCAGGATCATCAGCCAGCCGATGGTAAATACTCCTAAAGATAAATAGAGGTAGAGCGGAACCTGTTTATGGTGCAGCCATAGCGCCAGTGTAAGCTGCATACCGATGCCACTGGCAATAACTAATCCCCAGGCAAAGCGCATAGCCCGATGCAGCCCTAAGCGGATTACTATTGTGTTTAAGCCGCTGGCTTTATCTTCGGTATAATCCTCTGCGGTATTCAACAAAATAATGCCCATCTGGTGAAAACCATAAAGGCTAAAAATAGCGAGTTGTAAAAGTGATGGGAAACCCGCGGTAATGATAGCTGTGTAAAGCATCGGACCGAAGAATATGATACCCCACAGGCACAGGATTTGCCAAAGGCCCCTGGATTTGAATTTAAAAGGTTTTGCAGAGTACTGTAAGCCGATAATCGTGCCCGCAAAAGTGAGTGGGATCAAATAGAGCTGATCCGATTGTACTGCAACAATAGCCGTCAATATCAGGGCAAAAAATCCGGATAAAATGATCTGCCATTTTACATTATCCCGGCCCAGTTCATAGACCGCGTTGGACAAATGGCTTTTGAAAATAGAATCCAGCTTATAATCCGCATAGCAGTTGATCATATCCCCGATGTTGAACAATAAAATAATCGCCAGCAGGCCGAGGTAAAGCAAAAGATTACTAAAATCACCAGGCCCGGATATGTTCATCAATAAAGGAATCAGGAAAATAGGGAGCTCCGCAACAAAAAATTCTTTGCGCCTTATGGTAAGGCTATTGGCGATAAACCGCTTTAAGGAAAATCCTTCGGGCCGGTGCAGGATATTAATGCGCTGAATGTATCGCTCATTAGGATTTTTGAAAGCTTCCCTGCCATGCAGTAAATTATGGTTGTCGGCCAGTACAATATCATTTTGCTGCCAGCGATGAGTATATAAATAATCAGGATGATAGAGTAATGTCTCCATCTCCGCGATAAATTCCGCTTCGCTTTGCCCGTTCAGTCCTGCAATAGAAAGGCTTACCGGGTTCAGGTCATCTACCGGCTCTGCATAACGTAGTACTTCAATATCATCTATCTCATGTTTTTGGATTAATTTTTGCCGGATGGTGCCCCCATAATGCACGACCTTTTTAGTGGAATAGCTTATGGTGATATTTTTCCAGCGATCTTTTTGATCGGGGCTTAACTGCTTCACTATAGCCGAACTGTCGCAAAAGGTAGTGCCACCCAGGTCCTCTGGTTTTGGAGCGACCAGGCATTGAAATAGTATGATATGCGGTATCGTACCTACAAACGCACCATCCCAGTGCATAGGTACCGCATGATCAGTAAATATATAATTCTCAGTATCCGGCTTTACCTTAAGCTCGTTGATCGCACCAAATTCCCATTGCAAAGGCTTACCAAGTTTTTGCCCATATAAGGCCAGTTCCTGTTTCGGCATCGGTTGATAGCCCCTGAAAACAATGATCTTATAGGCGCTTACCCAGGCCCGGATCTGCTCCTGTGAAAATTGCCCGATCGAGGTATCGGTACTTTGGTTCTGGATAATGGCCCCGAATGGTTGCAGGTTTTCAATAGTGTATTTCATCTGCCGCTGGGTTTTATGTTGGTTTTTTAATAATACAGCTACCTGCTTAATCCTCTGTTAGCGAATAATAGTAGGGTTGATCATTTTTATAGACAAGCCGGGCACCAGCATCTTCGGCATCCTGCTTTTTCATCAGTATATACTCATTATCCTTAAGCACAATGACGCCATGCCAGGGGGTGAGCCAATTGTCTGCTGCCTTTGTGATCCTGATCCCGATTTTATCGCTATGCGCCGTGTAAGGATGTATCGACAAGCGGAGGGCATTAGGGTACACATAATTCAGGAAACGCGTCCAGGCATTACTATGCTGAATCACTTTTAATGCTATTGGCTTGGCTACTTCTTTTGCTTTATTCGCCGAAAGTTCCGGTTCCATAAATTTGCGGTCTTCTACAATGAACCGGTGAATTCCATTAAATAGTGCTTTAAAAGAATCATTTGTTTGCAGGCTTTCCTGCAATTGCTCCAGCGGATCAGCAAACGCTTGCAGCACCTTGTTTCTTGCAGCATCAAAAGACAGGTTTTCCACCAGATCTTCCAGGTTAACGATACTCAGGCTGTTTAACTCATGTTCCTTAATCATAGATTGAATCTGTGCTACATAAACACTGATCACTTCATCGCTCACCCCTACCAGCTCTGAAAAAATGCGGCCGTCAGAACAAATAATCACCTGCGCACCGGGAGCATAGATGCTTTTGATCTCGTCACAGATGGATTGCAGGGTCTGTAAGGCGATTGCTTCACCCAGGTCCGGGAGCGGTCCTAAAACTTTTGAAGGATTAGGCGATTTGGCCGGGAAGGCCGGGAGAATAAATTGTAAGGGCAATTGCTGGCTGGTGAAGAAATCTACGCTTAGCTCATGTTGCCGGATGCAATCTTCACATTTGTTCGCGATACATTCCTCCTGGGCCTGTATCAGCTTCCTGTTTTTAAAAATGATATGTAACAGGTCTACATTGATCTGCCGGGAGGGCAGGGCATCATTGGCGGCGATTTTCCCCGACCAGGCGCTTAATTCGTTGATGAAAGGTAAAAACCTTACCAGTAGGGACAAATCATTGACTCTTTGAATCATCCTGGACATCATATCGATCGTATCGCTCGTTTTAGCGGGATCACGGGTCTGTAAATCCAGAAACATCAAGCCCCAGTGTATCATAAATAAGAGCGAGGGTAGGTCGGTCACCCTTTTTTGCAGCCTTTTGACATCTGTAGCCCCCTCTATAATCTCGGTAAAGGTTTGTAAACCCATAGCCCGGATATGGCAGGTATGTACGCCCTGTACTGCCACGGTTTTGTCCTGTAGTAATGCAGGTAGTATGCTGCTCAAAAAAGAAGCGTAGGGTTGTATTAGTTCGATCTTCCTTGTAGAGGCCAGGCGGAAACGATCGGCCAGTTTCGCTTTGGGCAACTCCGCAACATAGTGTTGCCAGTCTGCATTGATACAGTAATACAGGAATAAAACAAGGTCTTGCTTATGGCCGAAATGACGAAACAGGGTAGCCTCTGTGACAGATGCGGCGGCGGCTATTTCGGACATCGAGACGGATTCAAATCCATGGGTTTTAAACAAAGCCATGGCGGCCTGGCAAATTTTATATGGTAGGGTATCGGTTCTGTTCATACCACTGTTGTATGCTTTGCTAACAAAGTTAATCAATGATTCTGATTCACAATATTCGGGGCAATTGCTTTACTTTGCAAAAAAATTAAACAGCATGTCTATCAGGATATTAATTACCGGGGGTACTTTCGATAAAGAGTACGATATGATCAATGGGAAGCTTGACTTTGAAGAAACGCATGTACCGGAGATGCTTGCCCTGGGAAGATGTACCGTAGACACAGAAGTGCGTACCCTGATGATGATTGATAGCCTGGAAATGACGGATACTGAACGCGAGGTGATTGCCCTTAATTGTCAGAAAGCGGAAGAAGAACAGATACTGATCACGCATGGTACGGATACGATGCCCGAAACGGCGGCCTACCTGGCAGCAAAAAATTTAGGTAAAACCATCGTACTGACCGGTGCGATGATCCCTTATAAATTCGGTAGTTCGGATGGCTTTTTCAATCTCGGTTCGGCTTTGGCGTTTTTGCAAACCCTGCCTGCCGGTGTGTATGTAGTGATGAACGGCCGTTATTATACCTGGGATAATGTGCGTAAAAACAAAAAAACAGGTTTCTTTGAAACCATAAAGTAATAAGATAGGCTCGTGTTGTATACAGAATTTGTGAAGGAGGCCAAAGAAAACCAGGGTAAATACCGGAATTTTCTAAAGAAAGCCAATAAGAATAAAGTGCTGGAAAAGCTGCCGGCATTGCATGAAGAGGCATTTTCAAAAATCGATTGCCTGGAGTGCGCCAATTGTTGTCGTAACTATTCCCCGCGCTTTAAAATGCCCGATATCAAGCGGATCGCGAAGCTGTTCCGGATGAAAGAAAGCCAGTTTATAGAGACCTACTTAAACCTGGATACTGACGGCGATTATGTGGTGAAGTCCAGTCCCTGTCCTTTCCTGGGTGAGGATAATAAATGTTCTATTTACGAGGACCGGCCGAGAGATTGCGCCCGCTATCCTTATACGGATGAAGATGTGCTGATCAAACAGCCTAACCTTACCCTGGTCAATGCGACCATTTGCCCGGCCATGCATTATGTGATGGAAAAACTGATCCATTCCGGAATAAGCAAATAAAAGCGGCGCTTTAGCGCCGCTTTTATTTGCTTATTCCCAGTCATTGTTGATTTTAAGTACTTTTTCGATCACATCTCTTACGCAACCCATACCTCCTTTGATGGGGCTGATGTAATGCGATATATTACATACTTCAACTGCGGCATCATTAGGGCAGGTAGCCAGTCCGCAGAGTTTCATGCTCGGGATATCCGGCATATCGTCGCCCATAAACAAGACCTGCTCTGTAGTATGCCCATGGGTATTCAGCATTTCCTGCAGTTTTTCCAGTTTGTTTGCTACGCCGATGAACACATCCATGACCCCAAGGTTATTCAATCTTCTTTTCGATGCATTAGAATGTCCCCCGGAGATGATCCATACCTTATATCCTTTTTTTACAGCCAGTTGCAAGGCATAGCCGTCTTTGATATTCATTCTTCTCAGCAATTCCCCCGTTTCCTGCACATGCAGCATACTATCCGTCAGGACACCGTCAATATCAAATACAAAAACTTTTACTTGTTCAAATAGGGAAAGTACATTCATGAATAAATCCGTTTTTCTGGAGTAATATTTAATAGCTATCTCCGCAAATGTACAAAAATAGCGGCCATAACGCAGGCTATTCCGGGTACATTTCTATTATAGAGTTGCTCAGGCTACGGTAGACGTCCTGCCATTGCGGGTGTTGCGCGAGTAGCTCCAGCTGTGCCTGCATGGTTGCTTTATCTTTTCTTTTGGCGGGGCCGGTCTGGTTTTCCCCCGGTGATTGTTTTTTTACCCTTTGTGCCGTCTGTTCAATAATAGGCATGAGGATATCAAAGTCAATTTGCTGTTCCTTGCTGACCTGCTCCGCGATCGCCATCAGGTGATTGGTGAAATTGTTGACCAGAACGGCATTCAGGTGCAGGTACCTGCGTTGTTCAAAATTTAAAACCCGTACATTTTCAGAGATCTCAGAAGCCAGCTCCAAAGCCGTTTTGACCGCAGCTGCATTGTTGCCATCAACGATCAAAGGAATATTTTCTTTTGCGGGATGCGTACTTTTTGTGATGGAATAGATGGGCCAGATCACGGCATTGTTTTTACCCGAAGCGGCGGTTAATTCTGTAGCTTGCGACCCGGCACAATGGATATTGAGTGCTTTAGGTCTTTGTATTAAAGTGGCCAGCTCTTCGATCGCGCCATCATTTACTGCAAAAAGATAGATATCGGCATCCTGGATGATATGCTCAGGACTTTGGGTAACCGAGAGCCGGAATTTTTTTTCAAAATATTGGGCTTGTACCGGGTTACGGGCATAGACCTGTATAATACTGAATTGCTGATTGCCGGTTAATGCAGTACAAAAATAGTGTGCGAGGTTACCGGCACCAATTACGACAATGTTCATTGCTTACTGGTTTTTAATGATATACTGCTCCATCAATGAATAGACCCGGTCTTTAAGCTGGTTCTTTTCATTCATTTCCATTCCTGAAGTGCTGATCGGGTCCAGGAAGTCGAACCGGATCGTGTAAGGCCAGGCCCAGAATTTAGGCTGTGAGGGCAGGATCTTTTTCGTGTTGAATATAATACCCGGCAGGACCGGTTTTTGGGCCATGATGGCATTGGCAAAGGCCCCTACATGGAAATTTTGTAAAGGTTTACTCGTCTTATTCCGGGTTCCTTCCGGGTATAAGGTCAGGTGTAGCCCCATTTGCAGGGTTTCCTGCATCGCATGCGAGCTTTGCTGCCTGTTCTCAATGCTACTCCGGTCCAGGAGTATAGAGCCTGCTTTATAGATGATCCCGAATAAAGGGATCTTGGCCATTTCTACCTTAGCAAGTGTTTTATTAGGTCCGGGTACCCAGGGCATGGATACCGGGATGTCCACCAGTGAATTATGATTTACCACCACCACATAATTCTGGCCCTTTACAAATTTCTCTTTTCCTTTTCTTTTTACCCTTATAAACACCAGTGGCAGGAAAATACTCATCCATATTTTATAGCTCGGGTGCAGGATCTTTGCTCTCCTGGGTTCGGGAAATAGTAAAGCAATACTGGCTGGAATCAGGGCCACGAACATGGTACTAACAAAAAGTATCATGCCGTAAAAAAAGTAAATATGACCTAGAATTCTCTTGAAAATATTCATCCCTGCTTATTTGGGTGCAATAAATAATTAAGCTCACAAAGGTAAAGCAGAAGCCGGGAATATCCGAATTAAAAACTTGCTTTAAAAATTGCGTAGCTGGTATATCTTTTTTTACCTTTGCCTCATAAAATTAAGTATTCATTTTCATGTCACTATCTTTTGATAATACCCAGGTTGCTTTTCAATACAAAAGCAATAAGCAGTTAAAACAAGCGAATTTCCTGTTTTCCTCTATGTCTTCTTCGATGCTTACGAGCCTGGGCATTAGCTTTACCAGTGTAGCGCTTAAAATGAAATTGCCGGTTGAAGGGATCATCAAAAGAACCATTTTCGAGCAGTTTTGTGGCGGCGAAACCTTGCAGGAGGTGGCTAAAACAGCGGCGATGCTGGCTCAGTATAACGTAGACGTCTGCCTGGATTATGGCGTGGAAGGGAAAAGCGAAGAAGCCGACTTTGATGCTGCAGTACCCGAATTTATCAAGGCGATACAATATGCCGCCTCTCAGAAAAATATCCCGTTTATTCCTATTAAACTGACCGGTTTTGCCCGTTTTGGCCTGCTGGAAAAGCTGCATACCGGAACGGCATTGTCAGAAGCAGAACAAAAAGAATATGCCCGCGTGAAAGACCGTATAGACGCGATCTGCAGCGTTGCCAATGACTGTAAACTGATGATCCTGATCGACGCCGAGGAGACCTGGGTACAGCAGCCTATCGATGACCTGGCGGATGAAATGATGGAAAAATATAACCGCGACAAGGTGGTTGTATTCAATACGTTCCAGATGTATTGTCATGCAAAATTAGCCTTCTTAAAAGAGTCCTACGAGAAAGCTAAATCCCGTGGATATATCCTGGGTGCTAAATTGGTACGTGGCGCATATATGGAAAAAGAAAGGACCAGGGCCACAGCAATGGGTTACCCCAGTCCGATCCAACCCAATAAAAAAGCCTGTGACGAAGATTATAACCAGGCTGTTGCATTCTGTTTAGCACATAGTGAGGTGATTGCTACTTTTATTGGTACGCATAATGAAGATAGTTGTTATATAGCCGCTAATTTAATGAAAGAGCAGGGACTTGCAAATGATGTAGAAAAAGTGTATTTTGCTCAGCTTTATGGTATGAGCGATAATATGACTTTCAATCTTGCGAATGAAGGGTATCACGCTTCCAAATACTTGCCTTATGGTCCGGTAAAAGATGTAATTCCTTACCTGATGCGCAGGGCGAGGGAAAATACCTCCGTTAAAGGACAAACAGGAAGAGAGTTGTCTTTAATAAAAAAAGAGCTTAAAAGAAGAAAATTATAGCCCGTTTTGTTTAGAATCTTTTTTACCTCATTATGCTTTTTGCTGGCTATTACTAATAGCCAGGCACAGATGAATCAAAGTGCGGCAGACCGGAAATACCGCCGGGCGACCCAACTTTATCAAAAAGGACAGGTAAAGAAAGCAGACGGGATTTTTAAAGAGATTATTAGCTTATCCCCGAGAGATGCCCGCGTTTACAGCAATATAGGTAAATATTATTACGATAATAACCGCTTCCAGGATGCTGCCTACTATTTTGATATGGGCAGTAAATCTGTAGCAAACGGTAAACAGATATTTGCCTTGCCATTAGCAAAGGCCTATTATCGCGCCGGCGCACAGGAACGTGCCGCAGTGGCCTTGCGTGCCTTCCGTAAAAGTGCGGCTACTCCGCCTTTTTTGCTGGAAGAAGTGCAGCAATTGCAAAAATCCATTGAGTTTTCCCGGCTGGTGACTTATAATACGCATAATGTAAGTGTGCAGAACCTGGGCATGGCCATAAATTCCTCCTACGATGACTATGCGCCTTCTTTCTCTCCGCTTAACCGCGATCTGGTATTCACCCGCAAAGTAAATGGTATCGACGAAAATTTCTTTTTTGCCCGGTTGGATACCTGCGGATTCTGGTCGGTAGCAGAAGATATGGGTTTGCCGCTGAACTCGGCTAACCCGGAAAGCTTTCAAAACAGGGCCTATAATGATAAATACATGATCTACCAGAAGTGTGACAACCGGAGTGTAAACGGGTGGGAGCGTGGTGGCTGCGATCTTTATTTGTCTTACGCCACCAGGCAGGGCTGGTCAGAACCGCGCCCTTTCGGTTATACCATTAATACTACTTCTTTTGAAGGCATGCCCAGCCTGAGCGCTGATGAAACAACCTTATATTTTGTGAGTGACCGCCCGGGTGGCTATGGCGGTAAAGATATCTGGCTCAGCTATTTTGTGAACGGAAAATGGCAGGTGCCGGTAAACCTCGGGCCTAATGTTAATACTGAAAAAGATGAAACAGCACCCAGCATCGCCGCAGATGGAAAAACGCTGTTCTTTTCTTCCAATGGCAGGCCGGGAATGGGTGGATTTGATATTTTTTCCAGTAAGCTTATTGCGGATAGCAGCTGGACCCTGGCCGCTAACCTTGGCAGCCCGATCAATTCCGGCTTTGATGAAATCGCCGGCTCTGTGAGCCTGAATGGCCGGGAACTTTATTTTTCTTCTGATCAGCCAGGTGGCTATGGGGGAATGGATATTTATAAAGCGGAGCTGCCGAAACCTTTCCAGCCTAAGCCCATGAGCATTGTTTATGGCCGGCTGTTTGATTTTGAAACAAAAAGCCCGGTGACCAGTGCTTCTATTCAGATCGATGCGCTTACCTTAGAAGGTAAGGATAGTCATTTGTGGAGTAATAAAGGGGATGGGAGCTTCTATATAGCCATGCCCCGGAACACAAAATACCTGGTTAATATTGAGCAAACTTATTACCAACCTTTTAGTGATACCTTGGTCGTGGGCGCCCGGGAGATAGATACATTGCTCTATCCTTTGTATGTGAATGGTTATGAACCGGTGCGACAGGAGACGGTTGTGGGTACTTATGATTTTACTCAGTTTAGCCGGGAACAGGAAGATAGCATTTGCCTGGATCTGAACCAGGTCCTGCAGCCTTTTTCGGGTAAAATGGTGGGTATACAGGTCGATTGTTACTATCGTGCTGCGGACACCGCCCGGTTAAAGGCTTTTAAAACATCGGTAATGCAATGTTTCTATAAAATGGGTATCAGTGAAGACTATGTGCAGTTTACCTATTGGGAATCCAAAGTGTTGACAGGCAACGAGGCTACGGTACCACACTCTGGTGAGCCCGGTAAGGCCATAGTAAAAATCGAATACCTTAACCCGCAAAAGCAGGAATAAGTATTCGATTTTACAAGCGTTAACGCAATGCTATATAATTAGCTTAATGATTTGTGTTTTTCGGGGAATGCGTAGTCTTCCAGGTATTGGAAATTGGGGCCTAGCTCACCATTTTCACAGATCGTGGCTCTTGCCAGTATAGCGCTTTCCGGTTTCAGTAATTCCGGTAAAATAAATTCTAAAATATGCTCTCCAAATACTCTTGAAGCATCTCTCGGCAATTCATTAGGCAGATTGTCTACCGCCATGATGTCAATGATGTCCGGATCATTTTTAAATGGAACATCCATTTCGCCGGTTTGTTTATTATAACCATAAACAGGGTCGGGGATAGAAGAAGCACCCAGGTTAATCGGTACTGAGCCATCTTTATCACAAGTTACGTCTGCAATAACAGAAAGATTGAAGTCCGGGTTGTTTACTTCGTATTTTTCGAAAAGACGGGGAATATTGGTATCCCAGTAAATGCCGTTGATCAGGATATCCGCACTGCAATAGGGGGTAAATAAGCACTCATACAATTCCGGGTGGGTATGAAACTCTTCCCTGCAGTAATTCTGTGTCCGTTTGTTAACGTACAAATGTTCGTTTTTCAATTTTGTGAACACAGGGACATCATAAGTCGTATTCAGGAATTCTTCCGGGCTTACTTCCATGATGTTCATTGCGTTCATGATATGTACTATACCATGTGCCACACGACCATCTCCGGTAACGACTATTTTAACCGGCGGAATTTCAATATTCTGGTATTGGGCAACCATTTGCAGCATATCCTTGCATTGGTAAGCTGGCTTAAGGTCAAACTGGTGGTATTTTTTACCGAAGGTGAGCAGTGCATTATGCGCACCGACAACACCTGCAAAGAAGCCAAAGCCTATAATACGTTTACCATTGTCGTAGGTCAGCGCTTCATAATCGATCATCCTTATTTTTCGATCGATCAAAGCTTTCATCAATTGCTGGTTATAGCTTTGCTTTTTCTTGGTATGGGAAAAGAAAAAGTAAGTTTTATTGGGGATCAAGTCTTTGACAGGTACTTCTTTAATACCCAGCAAAACATCACAATCACTTACATCTTCATGCATAGAAATGCCTGATTCCAGGTATTCCTCATTACTGTAGCTACGATTAGGAGAAGGTTGAACGACCAGTTCAACCTGATTGAAATTTTCACGTAAACTTAAACACTGCTCGGGGGTGAGCGCCACACGAGTATCTGTAGGAATTTTTCCTTCTTTTATCAATCCAATCTTCATTATAGGAGCTATACTTTAAGGCATCAATAAACGACCCGAAACCATGTGGAATCGTTCTATTTACAAAGGTAAACGAATTGAAAGAAATTGCATATAGGTAGTTTTGTCGATATGTGAAAGATTGTTAGATAAAATAACTAAAATTTTTCAAAAGCGTAATTCGGAAAAGATTTTTAAACTATTTGCCGGCTTTGGCCATAAAAAGAATGCAGCTGCTTTAAAT
>Ga0256900_1000107_pt1 | contig 25565 bp, 23 predicted proteins | sample MC6MC0688MT_FD_190190 | JGI IMG/M metagenome (GOLD analysis project Ga0256900, IMG submission 190190) | Metatranscriptome of enriched soil aggregate microbial communities from Iowa State University, Ames, United States - MC6-MC0688-MT... | ecosystem: Environmental > Terrestrial > Soil >... | reverse complement strand
CTTGGCTAGTCTGCTTTTTAAATGCTTGATTGCGCATGCTAGTTTTAATTGTTGGATATAGTTTCTTCGCGAGACCGGCCTTTGAAAAAATGGCGTTAAGAAAATGGCGTTAAGAAAATGGTACAGGAAGCCGTTCTCCGTTACGCGGAGGGAAATTTGCCGCTGTTTGAGCCCGGCACCGCTACCGAGCGCCGCTGCAAAGCCCATCGACAGAATTTTAATACGGTATAATTTTCTATTTCTATTGCGCCCTTGCTGGTGTTATCACCGGCAAGTCGGTTGACCAACTGCCTTTAAAAATAAAAAAGCAAGCCTGGACAATACAGACTTGCTTGATGTTTTCTTCTATTTTTTTATTTTCTTAGCTCTCAATCCTCCTGATATCTGCACCCAAAGCCTGTAAGCGGCCATCTATATTTTGATACCCGCGATCAATCTGGTCAATATTCTCGATCACACTTTTACCTTCTGCCGACAAAGCAGCAATCAGCAAAGCAACCCCAGCACGAATGTCTGGTGAAGCCATACGAATACCTCTTAATGCCGTCTGGCGATTCAGGCCAATCACAACCGCACGGTGCGGATCGCATAAAACGATCTGGGCTCCCATATCGATCAGTTTATCAACAAAGAACAAACGGCTCTCAAACATTTTCTGATAGATCAGTACAGTACCTTTTGCCTGTGTGGCCATTACCAGGATCACCGAGATCAGGTCGGGCGAAAGGCCCGGCCATGGATGATCATAAATATTAAGGATCGAACCGTCAATAAATTTATGGATCGTATAGCTTTCCTGTGCCGGTATAAAGATATCATTACCCTGTATCTCAAACTTCACCCCGAATTTGGCAAATGTTTCCGGTAGAATGCCCAGGTGCTCTACATCCGCATCTTTAATCAGGATCTCGCTCTGCGTCATCGCTGCCATAGCTATAAATGAGCCGACTTCAATCATATCGGCCAGCAAACGATGCGTACAGCCACCTAATTTTTTCACGCCGTTAATAGTCAGCAGATTGGAACCTACACCCTGTATATCGGCGCCCATAGCATTCAGCATTTTGCACAATTGTTGTACATAGGGTTCACAAGCCGCATTATAAATAGTCGTAGTCCCTTCAGCCAATACCGCTGCCATAACGATGTTCGCAGTACCGGTTACAGAGGGTTCTTCCAGAAGTAATTTGGCGCCCTTAAGCTCCGAACCATCGAGTACAAACTCTTTAACTTCTGCATCATAATTGAATTGCACTCCCATTTTTTCAAAACCTAAGATATGGGTATCCAACCTGCGACGGCCGATCTTATCGCCACCGGGTTGTGGCAAATAGGTTTTGCCAAAGCGCGCCAGTAAAGGACCGGCAAGCATCACCGCGCCACGCAGTTTACCGGACTTCTTTTTATACACCTCGCTTTGCAGGAATTCTATGTTGACACTTTTCGCTTCAAAAGTATAACTGTTATCTGCGATCTTATGGACTATAACGCCCAGATCACCCAGCAATTCGATCAGCATATTAACGTCCAGGATATCGGGAACATTATGGATGGTCACTTGCTCTTCGGTAAGCAATACGGCACATAAAACCTGTAAGGCTTCATTTTTAGCTCCCTGTGGTGTAATGCTGCCTTTTAAAGGCTTACCACCTCTGATTTCAAATACTGACATGCGCTGTTCTGGCTAAAATTCATTAATATAATTAGGCTTGCAAAGTAAGTTTTTTTTCGCATTGACCAGGGCTATGTGTATAAATATAGCCCATCCGGGTCGTTAAATAAAACCTAGAGTTCCAGTATTTTGTCCGAGAAAATCGGGCTTTCCTGGCTGCCGAATGAGGGCATTTCTTTTGTAGCATCTGTAATGGCTTTCAGGTATGCCTTAATCTCCGGAGTGTATTCATTCTGGTATAATTGCAAGCTGTTTTTGTACGGAAAGATCAAGACCTCATAGTAAACTACTTTTCCCTCCGTATCGATTATATAATTGGTGAAGTGAATACGAACTTCCCGGTTATCAAACAGCGGCCGCGCCACCTTCTTTGCTTTTACCGCATTTTTGATCTTTTTCTCTACGTCTTTTTCCATAGACCGGGGTACACCATACACGACTTGCTTACCATCATAAGTGAGTAGCTTCAGGCGTTCCAATACCTCTTTCCGGGAAATTTTACCGGTTTTAGGGTCCTGCACATCTACCGGTACCGGTTTTGCACTCCACACCAGTTTCTTACCATGATGCAGGGTTGTGGTTGTCTTTTGCTGCGCATAACTGATCAAGCTTATGCTGGCAAATGCGATGAGCAATACTGATTTTAATAAAGCTATTTTCATAAAGAGAATGATTTAAATGGAACAAAAAAGGCTACCGTTTATCAATGAAAGGTAGCCTTTAAATTTATTAGGAATAAATTTAGAATTCAACTTTTGGTGCGGATTGAGCGCCTGCTTCCGCTTCGAAATAACCTTTGGCTTTAAAACCGAAGATCATCGCAGTAATATTCGCCGGGAATTTCCGGATGGAACTGTTGTAATCGTTTACCGCGGTGTTGAAATTATTACGCGCTACGTTGATCCTGTTTTCGATACCAGAAATCTCATCCTGTAAGCTCAGGAAGTTTTGGTTCGCTTTCAGGTCCGGGTAATTTTCTTGTACCATCATCAATCTGCCTAAAGCCTGGCTTAACTCACCTTGTGCAGCCTGGTATTTCTGGATTGCTTCCGGGCTCAGGTCATCAGCATTCACCGTTACCTGAGTTGCTTTCGCACGGGCAGCCATTACCGCTTCCAGGGTATTTTTTTCGTGGGCAGCGGCTCCTTTTACCGTGGCGACAAGGTTGGGAATTTTATCCGCTCTCAACTGGTAGGTATTTTGCACATTACCCCATTCCTTTTTAACCGTTTCTTCTTTTGTCACTATCGGGTTATAACTACAGCCCGCAAGTCCGGCAATCACCACGATTATAGCTACAATGATCAGTAATCCTTTTTTCATGCTTTTTGTTTTTTAGTTTTATAAGTGTTCAAAAATACAATATTCTGTGATGGATAAAAATAATTTCACCTAATTTCTGCTATCTGCACCCCAATACAATTTTTGACGCAGGGTCTGCAGGAAATCATGCTCATCTAAACGGATAAGTTTAAAAGCGAAATTCTCCTTTTTTACGGCCAATTGTATCTTATCGGTAATCGTGGCTACCCGGGAATCCAGGGTACACAAAAACTGGTCGGTACGTCCTTCCACCTCAAACGAGATAATAGAGCTGTCTGAAACAATGATCGGGCGGATATTCAGGTTATGCGGCGCTACCGGTGTAATGATAAAATTCTCGGCTGTGGGAAAAACGATAGGACCATTACAACTCAAAGAATACCCGGTAGAACCGGTAGGCGTGGCTACAATAAGCCCGTCCGACCAATACGTATTCAGGAAATCGCCATTGATAAAGGTATGGATCTTGATCATAGAAGAAGAGTCTTTCCTATGGATCGTAAATTCATTCAAGGCAAAAGGATAGGGTCCGAAAAGGTCCACATTCGAATCCAGGTGAATCAGGCTGCGCTCTTCAACAGAGTAGGAGCCCAGCTTTAAGGCACGAATAGCAAAAGCGATCTCTTCTTTGCTCACATCAGCCAGGAACCCTAAACGGCCCAGGTTGACCCCCAAAGTCGGGATATTAGAATTGTAGACAAAACATACCGTATCCAGCATGGTACCATCACCACCCAGGCTCAGCATAATATCCACATCTTTACCCAGATCGGTATGATCATTAAAGCATTCGAGCGAGTCGGGGAGCGCTATATGTGCGTCCAGCTGCTCTTTAAACTCTTTAAATAAAACAATATCGATCTGCTGTTCTTCCAGGACCTTGAATAAATAGTCAAAAAAAGGAATATCTGTTTCTTCGAAAACCCTGTTGTATAAAGCTATTTTCACTAAGATTATAATTTTTACGGCTTATTCTCCGGACTTATGCAAGTACAAACCCTTTAATCCTCTGTCATTAATGGTATACTCTAATCGTATGCGAATATCGTATAAAGTTACAATATCTAATCCGATTCCGTAACTATATAGCCATTTGTTGTTTAAAGTATTGTTGCCCGGCAACGCTGCAAAGGCATAGCCCAGGTCGCTGTAGCCTTTAGCAAAGATTCTGATCGGTATATAACGAAAATACCGGATGGGCAATTTTATCTGCCGGTCTACCAGTTTATACTTGAGATTTCCCCGGAGTATATTAAAGAAAGTGCCATCATGCACAAAATACTCGTAGCCCCGCATTTCATCAAAATCATAACCCATATTCTTTTGCATATAATAAGGTAAATCCTTACCGAATGCCTTGCGTCCCCTGATGATGAAATTATAATACCACTTACGGGCTATCTGTTGGTACCAGTCTACCTGCCAATGTACTGAAGGCAAAAATTTAGCGCCCAACTGGTAATCTGCACTTAGTGAACCAACAGCCCGGAAACCTTCCAGGGGATAGTTCCAGTTGTCTACACCATTGTAATCGACGCGGTAAGTAAGGCCGATTACAGTTGCTTTTCTAGCGCCATTTCCCAGATAATTTGGATTAAGACCCGTGGCAATACTATCACGAACCGACAAACGCCGCAGGCTCAGCTGGAAATTATGATTCGTGGCAAAAGCAGGCCGGAAATTATACCAAAAAGCAAAGGCTATCTGCTGAAATGCCGGTTTATCTTCAAAACGCTTAAAGAGTAACTTATTGCTATCTGTTTTATAGGCAACTTCCATATTCTGAAATACCGCTATAGAAGCGCCGATACCATGCTTTTGTTGCCGGTCCAGGAAGGGCATATTATAGCTCAAAGCAAACTTACGGGTATAGCCGATCTGGCCTTCAATGCCTAACTGCTCTCTGCGCCCCCTTACATTCTGATGTATAAGGCCCAGGCCGATATTCAGGCGATTCAACTTCGCACCCTGCTCCTGCCACCATACATTGAAATTACGGTCGGCAAATTCAAGGTTAGGTTTGGGAAAAATAGGGAAGCGCTCATCCAGGTAAAAGCGGACCATTTGCCGCCCGGATTGGACCAGCGTATCGGCCTTTACCTTATTGAACAACTGGGTATTAAACAACCTTTTTTCGGCCAGTTGAAGGTATTGGCTTAGTGAATCAGACGGGATGCAGTCTTTTTCTTTAAAATTCAGTTCCCGGGTCAATAAAGCACGTTTCGTACGATGGTCGCCTTCAAAAATGATGCTGTCGACACAAAAATGCGCTTGAGCATTTGTCCCAAAAGCATACAGAAGGAATAAGAATAAAATTAACAACCGGCGCACGGCTGCAAAGGTAAGCCAAGCAAGGAATCTCATTCATTGATTTTTTTTGACATTTTGGCAAAAAAATGGGTTTGGCAATTAATTTGAACTATAGATGGGTATAAACACTTGATTAAATACACTTTAAGATATGAATACACAGGAAACCAACTTAAATAACGAGCAGGAGCAGCCTATAGACGATAACAGTACGAATGAAACGACTCCTAATGCGGAAGAACAATTGTCAGCATTAGAGCAATGCCAAGCCGAATTGGCAGAAATGAAGGATAAATATTTAAGACAGGTTGCCGAATTTGACAATTTCAGGAAACGTAATGCCAAAGAACGTATAGAATTAATACAAACTGCGGGTAAAGATATCATTACAGAACTACTGGAAGTGATCGACGATATGGACCGTGCGGCAGAACAAATGGAAAAAACAGAGGACCTGGCTCAAATTAAAGGCGGTACCACTTTGGTGTTCAATAAATTAAGAAGAACCTTAGAAAATAAAGGTTTGAAAGCAATGGACACTAAAAATGCTGATTTTGATGTGGAATTCCATGAGGCCATCACCGAAATTCCTGCACCAACACCGGATATGGAAGGTAAAGTGATCGATGAATTACAAAAAGGATATTTCTTAAATGATAAACTGATTCGCCATGCTAAGGTGGTGGTTGGCAAATAATCATCTTAAATTATTAATTGCGCAAAATGACAAAAAGAGATTATTACGAGGTACTGAGCGTGAGCAAAAGTGCATCCGGCGAGGAAATCAAAAAAGCCTACCGTAAACTCGCTTTACAATATCACCCGGACAGAAACCCCGGAGATTCTGAAGCCGAAGAAAAGTTTAAAGAAGCGGCGGAAGCTTACGACGTATTAAGTAATGAGGAGAAAAAAGCACGCTACGACCGCTTTGGTCATGCGGGCATGACTGGTGCGGCCGGAGGCGGTGGTTTTAATGGGGGCGGTATGAATATGGATGACATATTCAGCCATTTCGGCGACATCTTCGGTGGCGGCGGAGGTGGTGGCTTCAGCGACTTCTTTGGAGGTGGCGGTGGCGGCCGTGGCGGACGCAATAACCGGGGCTCCAACCTGCGGGTAAAGCTTAAACTGACCTATGCAGAAATGGCCAACGGCGTCAATAAAAAGATCAAAGTTAAAAAGCATGTAGGCTGTACTACTTGTGGCAGCTCCGGCGCTAAAGATAAAAATTCAGTACAAACCTGCCAGACTTGTGGCGGTAGCGGCCAGGTACGCAGGGTGACCAATACCTTCATGGGACAAATGCAGACCGTCTCTCCTTGTCCGAGCTGTGAAGGCCAGGGCACAACGATTACCAATAAATGTACTTCCTGTAAAGGTGAAGGTAGAGTATATGGGGAAGAAACGATCTCTATCGATGTTCCGGCAGGCGTACAGGACGGTATGCAACTGAGCATGGGTGGCAGAGGTAATGCCGGTGAACGTGGCGGCCCGGCAGGTGACCTCATCATCCTGATCGAGGAAGAAAAACACGCAGAGCTTACCCGCGATGGTAACGATGTACAATATGTATTGTCTATTTCCTTCCCGGATGCTGTGTTTGGTACGCAGATAGAAGTACCTACGATTGATGGCCGCGCGAAAATCAAAATACCGCCAGGTACACAAAGCGGAAAGATTTTCCGCCTGAAAGGAAAAGGTTTCCCGGACATTAACGGTTATGGCAAAGGCGATCAGTTAGTACTGATAAAAATATGGACCCCTACAGAATTAACAGAAGAAGAAAGAGCGGCGATAGAAACTTTAAGAAAATCTCAGTCTAAAAACATCGAGCCGGGAGAAGAAGCTCGCAAAGAAAAAAGTTTTTTCGATAAAATAAGTGACTTCTTTAACTAGTAATTTACCTGTATAAAAACAGAAAAGCACTACTCAACGGTAGTGCTTTTCCTTTATAGCTGCTTACGGCTTATAAAAACTTATTTCACCTGGAATTTAAACTCCAAAGTTTCAAAATCTTTTACCGTATCCATTACCTTAGCGGTAAGACCTTGCTGGAAAGTCTTCATCTTCTTCGAAATGGCTTGATCCGCAGCACCCAGGATCTTAGCCGCCAGGATGCCCGCATTTTTAGCGCCGTTTAAAGCAACGGTCGCTACCGGGATACCACTCGGCATCTGTAAAATAGACAAGATTGAATCCCAGCCATCGATGGAATTACTCGATTTTACCGGCACACCGATCACGGGTAAGGTAGTCATAGAGGCCACCATACCGGGCAGATGCGCGGCACCGCCGGCACCGGCAATAATCACCTGTATACCACGGACCGGGGCCTGCTTAGCGTAATCAAACATTCTTTCCGGTGTTCTATGCGCAGAAACAACGGTGATTTCAAACGGAATTTCCATTTCTTCCAGGAACTCCGCAGCTTCTTTCATTACCGGCAGGTCACTTTTACTGCCCATGATTATTCCTACTCTTGGTATCATCTTATTAAAAATTAAAAAGTCAAAATTAAAAAAGGCACTGTCCTGTTTTAAGACAAATACATCCTGTCGACCGGAGCCCTAGCGAAGCGGAGATACCTGGTTTTATTATTATTCCTATTAACGTTGCTTAAATTAAACTTACAACCTTCACCAGGCACTTTTTACTATTCTCTTCTCACAATGTACTTCTCACTTTTCACTATTCGTTATTCACTATCCACTATTCACTATTCGTTACTCACTATTCACTACGCTTTCACCTTAATAGTCGCTAGTATCTTGTTGGCATCCGCCTTCACCTTTTCTGCGTCTTTGCCTACTACAGTAACGTGTCCCATCTTACGGAAAGACTTTGTCCTGGATTTGCCATACAGATGCACAAATACGCCTTCCATACCCAGGATATCTTCAATACCTTCATATACCGGCGTACCTTCAAACCCTTTTTCGCCCAGGAGATTCACCATAGCCCCATATTGCAATGCAGTGGTACTTCCCGGAGCAAGGTTTAAGATCGCCCTTAAATGCTGCTCGTACTGAGAACACAGGCCGGCTTCTATGGTATGATGCCCGCTGTTATGCGGACGTGGCGCTACTTCATTCACCCAGATGCTGCCGTCTTTATTATAAAACATCTCTACCGCCAGGATGCCTACCATGTCCAGCTTTTCGATCACCTGCAAGGCTAAAGCCGTAGCTTTTTCCGCGATCTCATTATCTATTTGTGCCGGGGCAAACAGGTACTGTACCATATTGCTTTCCGGATTAAATTCCATTTCGACAACCGGGAAAGCATTGGTTTCGCCTTTCTCATTCCGGGAAACGATCACAGAAAGTTCCTTTTCCAGATCGGCCATGGCTTCTATAACAGAAGCGGCTTTAAAGCTTTCACTTAAATCCTCATCATTTTTTACTTTTCTCACGCCATAGCCATCATAACCGGAAGTGCGCAGTTTCTGGAAGAAAGGGTAGGGAATACCACTTTGCGCGACCTCTACTGTATTTTCTACCAAAGCAAAAGGAGCGGTCGGAATATTATGTTCCTGATAAAAAAGCTTCTGCAGCCCTTTATCCTGGATGATCTTTAAAACACGGGGTTGCGGGAATACTTTTACGCCTTCCTGTTCCAGTTTCATTAAGGCATCACTGTTTACATCTTCAAACTCAATAGTCAGGAGGTCTTTATCTTTCCCAAATGTATATACGGTATTATAGTCTTTGAAATCACCTACCTGGAAGTCCGGTACGAGGTGGGCACAGGGGGCATCTGCCGAAGGATCCAGTATCGAGATGTGTAAATTCCAGTCAATAGCTTTCTGCATCAGCATCCGGCCCAGCTGACCGCCACCCAGTAATCCTATTTTTAAATCGGTAATTTGTTTATTCATTAATTTAAAAGTAAAAAGTGAATAGTGAATAGTGAATAGTGAATTGTAAAAAGTGAATAGTAAAACGCTATTGAGCACCACACTTTATTGGTTTAAAATAATTATTATAGGATAATTAATCCTTCAATACCAACAGCTGTGTTATATCCGGGCTCATCTTTAAGAAATCCATATACTAGCTTCTACTATAAATTCCATTTTCAACTATTTAAAAGTAAAAATTCAAAAGCCAAAACCGGAAATTCCAAATTTTGACTTTTGAATTTTGCATTTTCATTTATTTACCAAACAAATTCGGCATTCCACCCGGAGGCATAGGCGGCATACCGCCACCTTTTCCACCACCAAATGGGTTCAAACCGCCCATTCCCGGCATACCTTTAAATTTGTTCATTTGCTTCATCATCTGGCGCATCTGGTCGAACTGCTTCATAAATGCATTCATTTCTGAAACATCCTTACCGGCTCCTTTCGCGATCCGGTTACGGCGTGCAGGAGTGATAATATCCGGGTTAGCGCGTTCTGACGGCGTCATAGAGTCGATCATCGCCTCGATACCTTTAAAAGCATCATCACTTATATCGATATCCTTAATTGCTTTACCCACACCAGGGATCATGGCTAACAGGTCTTTGATGCTACCCATTTTTTTGATCTGCATCAACTGGGTTTTGAAATCATCAAAGTCAAATTTATTGGCCCGGATCTTCTTTTCAATTTTCTTAGCCTGCTCTTCGTCAAACTGGTCCTGTGCTTTTTCTACCAGGGAGATGATATCACCCATACCGAGGATACGCTGCGCCATACGCTCCGGATAGAAAACATCCAGGGTATCCAGCTTTTCACCCATACTTACGAATTTGATGGGCTTATCTACGGTATATTTAATGGTTAGTGCAGCACCACCACGGGTATCACCATCTAATTTGGTCAATACAACACCGGTAAAGTTCAGGCGGTCGTTGAAGGCTTTAGCCGTGTTTACCGCATCTTGCCCGGTCATGGAATCCACAACAAACAGGATTTCGCTGGGCTGTACGGCTTCTTTGATATTGGCCACCTCGGTCATCATCGCCTCATCAACGGCTAAACGACCGGCAGTATCGATAATCACTACCTGGTTACCATCTTGTTTTGCTTTGGCCACCGCGGCTTTAGCGATGCTTACCGCGTCTTTATTTTCCGGATCAGCGTATACCGGAACTTTGATCTGTTCTCCCAGTACCTGTAGCTGGTTGATCGCCGCCGGGCGATAAATATCCGCAGCTACCAGAAGTGGTTTCTTATGCTTTTTGCTGTTTAAATAGTTGGCCAGCTTTCCGGAGAAAGTGGTCTTACCGGAACCTTGCAAGCCTGCGATCAGGATTACGGTAGGTTTGCCGCTAAGGTCCAGCTCTGCCGCTTCGCCACCCATCAATTCGGCAAGTTCGTCTTTGACGATCTTCACCATTAACTGGCCCGGAGATACAGAGGTTAATACCTTATCGCCTAAAGCTTTTTCTTTTACTCTATCCGTAAATTCTTTAGCAATTTTATAGTTTACATCGGCATCAACCAATGCACGACGAATTTCTTTAATAGTAGCTGCTACGTTGATTTCGGTAATCCTGCCCTCACCTTTAAGTTGCTTAAAGGCGGAGTCTAACCGTTCACTGAGACTTTCAAACATTGCTTAATATAAAATTTGAGGAGCAAAGTTAATTAATTTTAAGCGAATATTTATACAGGAATAAAAAGCAAAAAGCTGTCCTTGCGAACAGCTTTTCTTAAAACTTAAAAACAACAAATAATAAGTATTTTTAGAACGTTTTAGCCACAAAAACAGGGTTTTCCCGGTCTGCAATATCATAAATAACCATACCGCCTTCTACCATACAAATGAGCACATCATTATAAGGTATCACATCATAAAAGTTATACTCACCAATGGTTTTGACAAAAGTGGTATTTACGGCACTGCTTACATTAAGCAATTTCAAGCCGCTCTCGCCATCACATACATACAGGATATTTTCGCTAATCCCTAATCCATGTGGATTTTTCATGGAAATGGTCCTGATAGTAGCCGGATTCTGGATATTCGAAATATCATAGATCATAAGGGCATCTATATTGCCCCCACAAGGACTACCATTATTGGTACTACGTACGGTAACATAGGCCAGATTATCTTTTGCCACCACCGGGTCACATGCCCTTACGTGACTGGCCATACCTTCTGCACGGGGTTGCTCAGGATTACCCAGGGAATAGATATACATAGCGGTTGCAGAGCCGATAAATAAATTACCATTATAAGGATAAATGGTTTCGATCCCGAAACCAATCTCTATTGCAGATACCTGGACCGTATTTTTAGGATTGCTGATATTGAATGTTTTCAGGGAAGTGCCGTCTACCACATAAAGATAATTACCGTAAATAGTAAAACGTGCGAGGCTGCCACCAGTACCGGTTCCCATACCAGGGGAGTTGCTATCGGCTTTAGAACAGGCGCCGAAGGTGAAAATAACACCAGCAGCTAATAAAAATGTATATATAATTTTTTTCATTTAGATCCGGATTATTGTTTAGTAAATGCAGGTTGCTTCTATATTATCCTTTTTTTCCCAACCGATAAGCATACCTTTCGTGGTATCTACACATTGGAAATAACCCTTAGCCGGCGGCAATTCGGAAGTATTCAGGTTAAAGGCATCAGGGATCCGGCTTTCAACGGCCACTTCCTGCGGATTCGTAATATTTAATACCACTATATCTTTGAAGTTGTTGGTATAAATCAGGTTGTCTTTAATCGCTATTTCCTGGGCACCATATACCTGTACAAATTTCACCGGTACCGGCTTTTTATTTTCCAGCTTATAAACATGAATTCCCTGGTTCTGCTCCAGCTGGAAAACATAATTGTTATAGGCGTAGATCTTACCCCCGGAGCGCACCTGTTGGGCCGGGAGGTTAAGAATAACCCGGGCTTCTGCTTTATCTTTATAGATCGGGACCCAGACCTCATCTCTTTTAAGATTAGTCCGGTTACAGGAAGCAAAAGCTATTGCTACTGCTGCTGCAAGAAAAAAGTAGTTTTTTTTCATAAATAATTTAATGCTTTCTAATGTGATGGGGGCTATCGGGCTGTTCTGTTCCCGGATTAAAAAATACCGAAGCTGTAAATTAAATTGCGAACAAAGCATCTCTTACACAACTTCAGTATTTCCTAAGCGGTTTTGTTTGTTTAGTCTAAAGAAGGTAGTATTTTAAAGTACTTATCTTCCCGTACAATAATGAAGACGCCACAATTTTGCAGAACCTTAGTAAAAAATAAAAAAAGCTGAAAGATTCAGCTTTTTTTAGGGTAATTTATTTGTTTTTATTTCTTTACCAATGCGATGCGTAGCACTTCTCCCATTTCTTTCACATAGTGAAACTTTAAGCCTTTGATAAAGGCCGGGTTGATCTCTTCCACATCAGATCGGTTTTGGGCACAAAGAATGATGTCTTTAGCACCAGAACGTTTGGCAGCCAATATTTTTTCTTTAATACCACCTACCGGTAACACCTGGCCTCTTAAAGTAATTTCGCCGGTCATTGCAATGCGGCTCTTCACTTTTTTATTGGTAAAGGCAGAAGCAATGGCAGTGAGCATAGTAATACCGGCACTCGGACCATCTTTGGGCTGGGCTCCTTCCGGCACATGGATATGTATATTTGTCTCTTCAAACTTTTCAACCGGGATACCATACTCGGCGGCGTTGGATTTTAAGTAAGAGAGGGCGGCATAAGCACTTTCTTTCATTACATTACCCAGGTTGCCCGTTAGGGTCATAAGACCTTTACCTTTACTCAGGCTGGCTTCTATAAACAATACATCACCACCCACGTAGGTCCAGGCCAGGCCCATCACCACGCCCGGGATGTTTATACTTTCAAACTCATCGTTCAGGTATACCGGTTTACCGAGCGCGCTTTCCAGGTAATCGGGTGTCACGGTAGTTACCGGCTTTTTCTCCAAAGCTACATGCATGGCAATATGACGCATCACCCCGGCGATCTTCCGGTCCAGTTCCCGCACACCTGACTCCCGCGTGTAATTTTCAATCATTTTCTGCAGGGCCGGTTTACCAAAAGTAAATTTAATGTCTTTTAAGCCATGCGCTTCTTTTTGCTTGTTGATCAGGTGCTTCTGGGCAATCTCTATTTTCTCTTCTATAGCATAACCGCTCAACTGGATAATTTCCAGGCGGTCTCTTAAAGCCGGCTGAATCGTGTTGAGGTTATTGGCTGTAGCAATAAATAGCACTTTGGAAAGATCATATTCCAGTTCCAGGTAGTTGTCATAAAAGCCAGAATTTTGCTCCGGGTCCAAGATCTCAAGCATGGCAGAGCTCGGGTCTCCTTTAAAGTCTTTTCCCAGTTTATCGATCTCATCCAGGATCATTACCGGGTTAGAAGTTTTTGCCTTTTTGATGGACTGAATGATTCGGCCGGGCATAGCACCAATATAAGTCTTTCTGTGTCCCCGTAATTCACTTTCGTCACTCATACCCCCTAAGCTTAAACGCACGAAGTTGCGGTTAACTGCCTTGGCAATAGAGTGGGCCAGAGAGGTTTTACCGATACCAGGAGGGCCTACAAAACAGAGGATAGGGGATTTCATATCGCCTTTCAGTTTAAGTACGGCCAGGTATTCGAGGATACGTTCTTTGATCTTCTCCATACCAAAATGGTCATCATCCAATACTTTTCTTACCTTTTTCAGGTCATAATCATCGGTGGTATATTCGCTCCAGGGGAGGTCCAACATCAGTTCGGCATGGTTATAGGAAACCGAATACTCTGGCGTACTTGGATGCATACGCTCCAGCTTTTCCAGGTCTTTTTCAAAAGCCTCTGCTACTTTAGGCTCCCATTTTTTAAGCTCCGCTCTTTTTCTTAAATCACTGATTTCCTTTTCATTACCCTCATTTAGCTCATCTTTGATCGACTTCAATTGCTGTTGCAGGAAATATTCTCTTTGCTGCTTGTCCATCTCTCCCCGGGCCTTATTGGTAATTTCATTTTTCAGCTCGGCCATTTGCAGGTCAGCTTGTAAAAGGGCCAGTAATTTCGAGGTACGTTCCTTTATATCATCAATTTCCAGCAGGTTTTGCTTTTCGGTCAGCTTGGTATCCAGGTTAGTAGCGATATAATGGATCAGGAAAGAGTGGCTTTCAATATTCTTAAGCATCATTCCTGTTTCGATCTGGATATTGGGAGAGAGTTGAATAATACGTTCAGCGATATCTTTGATCGAACCGATCATGGCATCAAATTCATTATCTCCCTTAGGAAAGTTATCTTCCAGGTATTTTACTTCCGCTTTCAGGTAAGGATCTTCCTGGGTGTATTTTTTGATCTCGAAACGTGCCCTGCCCATGATAAACAGGGTAGTATTGCCATCTGGCAGCTTTAATTGCTTGATGATCTTAGCTACAGTACCCATTTTGTAGATTTCACCTGTTTCCGGGTCATCATTCTGAGCATCCATCTGGGCCAATACACCGATAAGGCCATCTCCCTTTTGTGCCAGTTCAATGGCTTGCAAGGATTTATCTCTCGCTACGGTTATAGGTAATACTACATTAGGAAACAAAACAGTATTTCTTAAGGCAATGAGCGGCAACTCTTTAGGAAGTTTTTTTATATCTTCATCCTGCATTTCAGCTTCGCCCAGGGGGACAATCGGTAAAAACTCGACATCATTTCCCTGGCCCTGCACCAACAACTCTTTTATATTCATCTATCATTTTTTTTTGTACAAATACGTCCTCACTGACAAATTGTCCAGTTATATCAACAATCGGCCATCAGAAAGGATCAGGTATATAGAGGTTCAAACAATATGCCAAAAAAAATTACTGAAAAAATTTCAGTTTTGCGGCCTTGCGAGTTAACTTTGTGTCAGTTATTTATCTGAAAACAAACAAATTAAATCATATATGAAGCATATTTTTACGCTTGCACTAGCATCCTTGCTTACACAGTCAGCCATCGCACAAGATGTACCAAAAATGGAAAAATCCGCAAAAACCGGCAAAGTTTATTTTGGTATTAATATGGATACTTATATCCTGTCCTCTTCCCTGTTTGACCGGTCAGGAGAAGATTTTGTAACGGTTCCCAGATTTACTTTATTCCCACATTTCGGGACCTCTGTGCACTATAACTTTTCAAGAGGCTTTGGCATTTTCAGTGGCTTAGGGATTAAAAACATTGGTTTTATTGACAAATACAATAACCCGGACAGTACGGTGATCCGCAGAAATTATACCATCGGCATTCCTTTAGGATTAAAGTTCGGTAATATGTCCGGTACCTATGCCATGATCGGTGGCGGTATTGACATTCCGTTCTGGTATAAAGAAAAAGGATTTGTAAAGCGTAATGATAAAGTAAAAATGAATGAAGCGTTCTCTCAGCGTTCTGCTGCCGTTTTACCTTATGTCTTTGTAGGAGCCAGATTTCATCCCGGTGTATATGTAAAAGCGGTGTATTACCCTACTAACTTTATGAATCCTGATTTCAAGGAAACGGTAAATGGCGTAACGGTACAACCTTACCAAAATTTCAATGTTAATTTGATGATGTTGAGTGTCGGTTTTGACCTGCCTTACCGTCCTAAATTTGATTAATTTTCCCGAACCAGGAAATGATCTATACTAAAAACCGGCGATTGCCGGTTTTTTCATTAATATTAAGGCTTATTAAAGTGGCGGCATTGAATGAAAAAGGAGTATAAGGTAGTCCTGGTCTCTATGTCAGGGGTAAGAGTATATAATCAAAAGCTATTGGAAATGGGCCTGACCTTACCGGGATTTGTAGACCGCAGTAAAGTTATTGCCAGCTTACCCAGCCTGGGACTGCTTACTTTAGCTGCACACACGCCTCCTAACTGGCAAGTAGTTTATAAAGAAATTGATGCCTGTGATGATCGCATCCTGCATGAGCTTGAAGCAGAACAGCCAGACCTGATCGCTTTCTCCTCGCTTACCGCAAGAATCAATGAAACCTACAGGATTTCGGGGTATTTCAGGCAGAGAGGTATCAAAACTGCGATCGGGGGATTACACGTTTCGGCACTTCCTGAAGAGGCCGCTGCGCATACCGACTTTGTTTTACAAGGCGAGGGTGAAAACATATGGCAACAACTACTGGCTGATATAGAGACGGGTGTAAAGCGGGAACTATATAGCTCGCTGCTTACTCAAAAATTTGCCTTTAACCTGGAGCAGGCAAAGATCCCAAGGTACGACCTGCTGGATATCGAAAAATACAACCGGCTTACTTTGCAGACCACGAGGGGCTGCCCGCTGAGCTGCAACTTCTGCGCGGCCTCCAGGATGATTAGCAATTACAAAAAGAAACCCATAGCACAGATAGAAAAAGAACTGCAGGAAATATTCAAAATCTGGCCCAGACCTTTTATAGAACTGGCTGATGATAACACCTTTGTAGACAAAAAATGGTCTGCGACATTATTAGACCTTTTTTCCCGCTATAAAATGAAATGGTTTACGGAATGTGATATTTCCATTGCTTATGATGATGCCTTACTGGAGCAGCTGGCCCGCTCCGGTTGTGCGCAGGTCCTGATCGGCTTCGAAACCACTTATAAAGAGGGCTTACAAGGTCTTGACAGCGCCAACTGGAAATACAAACAATGGGAGCAATACCAGAGAAGCATTGAAAAGATACAATCCTATGGCATCTCTGTAAATGGCTGTTTCATTTTTGGTTTCGATACCGATAATGCCACAACTATGGCGCAGACAGAAGCCTTTATAAGAGAGAGTAAACTTTCCGAAGTCCAGATTACTTTATTAACGCCTTTCCCCGGAACTGCACTTTATCATCAGCTAAAAAGTGAAAACCGGCTTTTAGCAGCTACTTACTGGGATAAATGCACTTTATTTGACCTGAATTTTGTGCCGAAGCAATTTGCCGTGTCCGAACTGGAATACCGTTTCCAGGAAACGATGGCCAATATTTACACCAGGGATAAGGTACAAGAAAGAAAAGACCATTTTAAAACTATTATCAAAAACAGGCCATTCAACTAAACCAATGAGTATAATAAAAACCGTATTAAAATTATTGAGTTTTCAGCTGAGCCGGGAGGAAATGCTCCAATTTAAAACCAGGCATTTTTTTATTGGTCTTTTAGGTACCTGGATCGTTGGTATGGGCAGGTATTGGGACGATCCTAAAGCCAGTTTACTCCAACACCTGGGATTGGGTTCCGTCATTTATATTTTCCTGCTGGCCGCCTTTATCTGGATTATTGTACTTCCTTTCAGGATAGAAAAATGGCGTTATTTTACGGTGCTCACGTTTGTTAGCCTTACTTCTTTCCCGGCCATTTTTTATGCCATACCGGTGGAACGCTTTAGCACTATGGACCAGGCAAATACTATTAATGTATGGTTCCTGGCCATTGTAGCCAGCTGGCGCCTGGGACTTTTATTCTTTTTTATCAGGCGCTACACCCGGCTAAGTGGGTTTAATATTCTCATACTGACCCTGATGCCGATCTGCGTGATCATTACTACTTTATTTGCCCTTAACCTGCATGGAGTGGTATTCCAGATCATGGGCGGACTAGAAAAAGCGCCTACGCCACATGATGCCTCCTATGCCGTATTGATGAGCCTGACCTTTGTCTCGGTACTCCTGGTAATCCCTTTACTCATTGCCTATGGTGCCGGAATTGCGCATCAAAGGGATAAAGAAAGGCGCAAAAATCGTTAGTTCATTTTAGTAGCTGGTAATAACCGGATAATTGTCACAGTATGTTCCTATTTTTGCAAGATGCCCAAGATATTACTCACGACCCTTAATGCCAAATACATTCATCTTAACCTGGCCATTCGTATCTTATACGATCTGAACCGGGAAAAAGGAGACCTGGATTTTTGTGAGTTTACGATCAAGAATGATCCGCAGGAAGTCGCTCAGGCTTGTATTGCTTATGACGTGGTTTGTTTCAGTTGTTATATCTGGAACATTACGCAAACACTTGCAGTAGCCCAGGCTATTAAGTCTTTGCGGCCGGAAACTAAAGTACTGCTAGGCGGCCCTGAAGTCAGTTACGAATGGGAACCCGTCATCGCTAATGATGCGATAGATTACCTTATTATCGGGGAGGGAGAAATTCCTTTTGAGCAATTTATCAGCAATTACCCTGATGTGAGCAATGTGGCGAACCTGGTATCGAAAGAAGGAGGACAGATCCATTACAATAAACAGCAGGTACAGTTTGATGTACAATTACTGGCCGACCGAAATCCATATCAATATGATCCGGTTGCTGAGCTGCATAATAAAGTATGCTATATCGAAACCAGCCGGGGCTGTCCTTATAAATGTGAGTTTTGCCTGGCCAGCCTGGACAACAAAGTACGCTACCTGCCCATGGATACGATCAAAACCAATTTGAAGTACCTGATGGATCATGGCCGCACCATTAAATTCCTGGATCGTACGTTTAATATCAAAAAAGATTTTACTATTGATCTTTTTGGCTTCATCCTGGAGCATTACCGGGAGGAAAATGTATTCCAGTTTGAAATCACAGCTGATATCGTTCATCCTGATATCATCAAATTCGTCAATGAAAAAGTACCGAAGAACCTGTTCCGCTTCGAGATCGGAATACAAACCGTAAATAAGGAAAGTAACCTGGCCGTGAGCCGGAAACAGAATTTTGATAAAACCGCCTCGGTGATCAAACAGCTGGATGATAAGATTGAAATGCACCTCGACCTGATTGTCGGCCTGCCGCTGGAATACCTGGACGATTTGAAATATAGTTTCGAACAGACCTTCAAACTACATCCGCCGGAACTGCAGCTGGGCTTTTTGAAGTTCCTGAAAGGTACGCCGGTACGAGAAAAGTATGCGCAATATGATTATGTTTTCGACCCGGAGCCGCCTTACCAGATCATCCGCAGCAAGTTCCTGAGTGAAGAAGACCTTTATCATATCACGCTTGCCGAGCATGCCCTTGAGATTTACTGGAATAAAAAACGGGCTTACCATGTCCTGAAATATGTTAGTGAAGAGTACAGCATCTTTGATACGCTCATGGGGCTCGGTAAAAGTTTTGGTGCCCAATATCCTTTCCATAAATACACTTTGAAGCAGGTTTATGAAGTAGCTTTTGAGTACTTCAAAACTCATTTTGAAGACCCTGTTTTACTGGAATTATTGGCTTTGGATTATTACACTTATTATAAAGTAAAACCGCAGGATCTCTTCCTGCTGGAAGTCGACAAAGCAGCCCGGTTTGAGACCATTGAACAGCTGGGACTTAATCACCATAAATACCGCTATGCCATCTACCCGGTGCATTTTAATGTAATGCAGTATATGGACCTGGGCATTATTAGCCGGGAAAAAGAACTGATGATCATACAATTTGATGGGGTGAATACCGGTAAAGTTTTATTGGAATATGAAGCACTGCTTTAAATGGTTAATGGTTAGTGATAAGTGATAGGTGATAGGTGATTAATTGTTAATTGTTAATTGTTAATTATGAATGGTTAATTGTAAATTATAGGTGATTAGTGATGGGTGATGGGTGATTAATTGTTAATGGTTAATGGTAAATTATTAGTGATGAGTGATGGTTTATAAGTGATGATTGGTTAACAGCTATAAAAAGGCATTAAACTTCAGCATTATTCAATAAATTGCAGGAACAAAATCATCCTGTAAATGAAAGTAACCGTAGTAGGTGCGGGAGCAGTAGGCGCTACCTGTGCAGATAACATCGTCCGTAAAGAAATCTGTGATGAATTGGTCATCGTAGATATCGTTGAAGGTGTAGCCGAAGGCAAAGCACTCGACCTTTTACAATGCTCTTCTCTATTGGGCTTTGATGTTAATATTTCCGGTACCACCGCCGACTACCAGGCTACCGAGCATTCAGATATCGTAGTGATCACTGCCGGTATCCCACGTAAGCCCGGCATGACCCGGGAAGACCTGATCGGCACCAATGCCGGTATCGTAAAAACAGTTGCCGATAATATTCTTAAATATTCCCCGGAGACCATTCTTGTGGTTGTGGCCAATCCCATGGATACCATGACTTACCATGTTTTGAAATCTACCGGTTTACCCAAAAAACGGGTTATCGGTATGGGTGGCGCTTTAGACTCTGCCCGGTTTAAAACTAATTTACAAAAGCTATTACGCTGCTCCCAGAATGATTTACAGGCTACGGTCATCGGCGGGCATGGCGATACGACAATGATCCCGCTTACCCGCTTGACCACTTTAAATAACCTGCCTATTACCGATGTGCTGACGCGTGAAGAACTGGACAAAGTGATCCAGGAAACTATGGTCGGTGGCGCTACCTTAACTAAATTGCTGGGCACTTCGGCCTGGTACGCACCGGGAGCTGCTGCTACTATGGTGTTGGAATCTATCGTACGTAATAAGAAAAAAATATTTCCCTGTTCCGTTTACCTGGAGGGAGAGTACGGACAAGATGACATTTGTATTGGTGTACCGGTAGTATTGGGCAGAGACGGCTGGGAAGAGATCATCGATCTTAAGCTAAACGCCGAGGAACAGCGCATGTTTAATGAAAGCGCTGCTGCAGTACGTAAAATGAATGAGGTCCTGAAAACGGTTTAGCGTACAAAACAACTATTATTTAATCTCTTTTCTTCTGTAAACAGGCCGGGTGGGCTCATCCAGCCGGTATAAGTATTTACCGTTTGATAAGTAAAAGACCGGCTCATCACCTATGATTATGTTCCTGTCGAGTACAAAAAAGCCATCGTCCGGTATCGTGACCAGGTAGGTACCTTTTGTTTTGCTGTCCCAAAAATAGCGATGATTGACCTCATCACTGAAATCCAGGCTATTATTGAGATAGCTCAGCACAAGATACCGGTGACTCGTGTCTTTATAAGTACAGGTACCTGTAGCGTCTGTGTACAAATCGTAAAACTCTCTATCACTGTTCCCACTAGTCACATTGAATCCCTGCCAGGGCTTGCCGCTTTCCTCCACAACTTTAATAGTAACCCCACTATCATTACCAGGAGTAAATTGAAAAACCGCCATGGGAAATATACTATCCCTGTCAGCATAAGGAAATAGTTTTAAAGTATCCCCATCGAGGCGATAAGTACCCTTGCTGATCGCTTCTGATTCACAGGAAATACCATGCCGTTTATATTTTCCCTGATCGAGTCGTATCCTTGAGAAGCCAGGATCTTCAATCAATTCATACAATTGGGCATACATGATCCGGGGTATGGCTACTAATACAATAATCCATAAAAGTTTGCTACTCATCTTTACTATAAAATGTTTAAGACAATAAGCCCCGGGTTGCTATATCCGGGGCTTATTTATCAATTGCGGTTCTACCATTACTATCTTAACAAGGTCACATTACCGGATTGTTTAAACGGCTTACCTTCACTGGTTGTCGCCTTAATCTGGTAGACATAGACACCTGTCGGCTGCGGTGTACCGCTAAAAGTACCGTTCCAGCCTTGACGGATGTCTTTTGTTTCAAATATTTTTTGCCCCCAACGGTTATAGATCTCGAATGATTCTAAAGTGGCCAGGCCGCGAATGCTGACTTTATAATCTTCATAGTTCGGGTTGAAAGCATTAGGCATATCCAACACCGTTTCTTTTACCCATACATCAAAAGAGTCGGTAACCTCACAACCAAAATCTGTTTTAGCGGTTACAAAGTAACGGGTATCGACGATAGGATTAAAACGTGGATTGCTGATGGCCACATCATTAATGCCGGAATTAGGGAACCAATTAAAGAAGATCGCGTTAGTGCCAGGCTGCAGGTAATAAACCTCACCGGGATAAAGATTAACCGACTCCGGTAATGCTAATACTGCTGCAGGATGCACCGCAATATTTACTATTTGTGTATCCGTACAACCTTTGGCGCTGGTCCCTATTAGTTGGTAGCTCGTCGTCACCTCCGGTTTTGCTACCGGGTTGCCAATCGCCGGATCACTTAAGCCGCGGCCTGGTGTCCAGAGATAAGCATCTGCACCGCTTGCCAATAGTTGAACAGAGTCTCCCGGACAGATTGCGAAATCATTTTTAGCTACCTCAAGGAAATCCCCGGGATTGACGATCACATCGACCGTATCGGTTAAACTACAAGGTATATTGTTGACCGTATTGGTAACGCGCAATACATACCTGCGGGAAGCATCTGCATAAAACCATACATTTGGATCGGTATCGGCATTTAGATTAGTTGAAGGCGTCCATTGATAAGTATAATTATTATTCGGTGGCAGCGTATTGGACTGCAAGGGAACAGAATCATACTGACAGGCAATCAAAGAATCCGGCATCATAATTTGTTGCGGGGTAGGCACGACTACCAGTTCCATTCTGAAAATGGAATCGCAACGCATACCTGTCGAGGGTATAATGGTATCATATATCCCCGATGTAGTCAGTGTGCGGCCAAAGAAATCAAGTGATTGACCCGAACAAATGGTTTCAAACATTTCTATAACAGGGATAGAATCCACTAAAACTCTTGAAGTATCACTGATGGAAATACAGTTAATGTTCCCTGTAGTACCCACCGAACCGGTAATATAGCGGATCAGGTACTCGCCCAAAGGCAAACCTGTAGTCGTGAAGGCATAGTTAGGACTAGTCGAAGGTAAGCCCTGGTTTTGCCAGGTAAGCCCGCCATCTGTACTGTATTGCCATTGGTATTCTGCGGGGATGTAAGGACTGTTGATCACATTCGCTACGAAATCCAATGTCGTGTTTGAACAGGTTAAGGTATCCAGCTTAGGCAATACTTGTGAAACAGGGATACAAGCCTGTACCGTAATATCATCTAAAGCCAGGTCATTACCACAGCCCGAACCTACAGAGTTGTTAACCACCTGGAGCTTTACCGAAGTATTGGTACCATTGCTGAAGGTGACAAAGAACTGGTGCCAGCTGGTATCGATAGGTACATTACCGGTATTGGCTAAAGCTAATACCGCATTGGTCACCGGGTCTACCACTCTCAAGGTCAGGTTAGGATATTGCGTATTCGCCCCACAAGTGCTCGTAGCTACCAGCGAAGAGTTTACATTCATTACCCATACTCCCAAGCGCAATGTAGTATTAGGACAAAGATCATTCATCGTATATTCAAAAAATACGGTTGCAGCTGTGGATGGGGCGTTAACCAGCAACATTAAGCCGTTGGGATCACCCGTATGATCTGTTGCATTCACCCAGTTACCGCCCTGCCCGGTACCCGGAGCAGAGGTATTTTTCACCAAGCCGGATTGATCATCGGCCAATGTTGCGCCCGGAGGACCTGCTGCACCAACAAAAACCGTCGAGGTGCTGGCGCCCGGAGCAAAAGTTGCCAATGGGCCATACCAGTTAGCGGTAGCGTTACCCTGACCGAATGTCTGGTTGACAAGGTAGGGCCCCCAGTACCCATTACAGGTAAGCTGGCTATGCGCATGTAAGGTGTATAAAAATAAAAGGGTGCAAAAAAAGAGTTTCTTCATGCTGCGTAATAATAACAAACGTCCAAAGATATAAATTTTAGCTAAAATTTATAGAATATCAAACAATATCACTTTTAAATGATTTTTATCCAGATTTTAGTTCCGGATTATACGATCCCGAACTTAATATTCCAGTTATATCTTAAGACACCGGGAGCCTAAAATTAGTTGGTAATACTTACCGTAAAAAACTAATTCAGTCAAATAATTCTATAAATGAAACCTTTGAAGATAATATCACTGAGCAAAAATTACTAAAAGACTGTTTTAAGTAATATCAATAACATCAGGAAAGCTCTCGTCACCTATTATAAAAAATACGGCGCTCAACGTATTCTGCGATTCGTAATGTTTTAATCATACTTCAAAAAGAAAGCTTGTAACTTTTTGTCATTAATGCTGCCATCAAGCTGTAAAACAACATCATTAATCATCATTTTCAATAAACGAACGGACCACTCATCTTTTAAGCGGGCGGATTCTAATTTTACCTGTTGCCGGGCAAAAACAATTTGTAAAAAATCATCCTCTGAATCAGAAGTACCGTTATTATTCCAGATAATACTCAATAGCTCCTCTGAAGGTGTATTTAACGGGCGCATTATGAGTTCGCGACTCGACCTGTTTTCAAAGTCGAAACGCACTTCTTTATCTATAATTACTTTCCCTTTTTTTAGTTTTATCTCCTGGCTGTACCCGGCAAAACCCATAATTACACAACATACACTAGCTATGATTTAAATCTGCATTTACTTCAGGAAATCAACTATTGACCATAAAGAATGCCGTTTTGGGAAAACGGTCGAATAATTCATCCTTTAGTGCTTCAGAAACCGGCAAATCTTTAATTGCGCCAGCCATGCATTCCAGCCAACCCATAGCATCGGCTTCCGTGATCTGGTGGGGCATATGCCGGGCCCGCATACGTGGATGCCCGTATTCGCCGGTATAGGCAGCAGGTCCGCCCAGGAATTGGGTCAGGAAAAGTTTTTGTTTATGCTTGATCAGTGCTTTATCACCGGTAAACAACCTGCTGATGCGCTCATGCTCATAAACCAGGTCGTAAAAGCGGTCCAGTAAACTGCTCAATGCTTTTTCGCCGCCAATTCTTTCATAAAGCGATTGTTCTTCTGCCAATGGTGCCATACCCTTATCCTTAAAATATTATTTCGTCTTGCAAAGGTAAAGTATTGCTGTATGTAAGGAGATAAATTACTATTTGACACCTTATGCTAAAGGGAAAAATCCCCTAATATTCTGCAATGCGCCAAGCCAAAAAATGATTAAAAATACAAGCACAAAAAACTAATGATCAATAATTTAAAACAAATACCTAAACCTTAAAAATAAAACATTCCAATATCTGTAATTCAATTACTGCAGCATACTAGGGAAAATAAAAAATGAACTTGCAATTAATTAACGACCCATTAAACCTACGGTCCTTCATTGTCTCTCCCGGCCCAGCGCAACCCAAAGGCTCCATATTGTAACCTGGTAAAAAGTATTGCATTCCTTATCATCCTGGTAAAATTTATAAAACAATTTATCATCCTTCAAAACAAAAAAATATGCCCATTCTTTCAAAATCGCTGCACTACCTGAACGGCTCTTTGCCGTTCCCCCTTCCATTAACTTTTACCGGCCCGGTATTTGAATTCAAAAAGCACCAGCTACCCACCGACAATAAAGAAACCAGCCCCAAATTAATAGAACGGGTTAAGGTAGATGAATATAATGTCACTACCGAAGTAAACGGGAATACTTACCAGGTCACTTTACCCGGTAATAAAGACATGATTATCCAGGT
>Ga0256900_1000090_pt1 | contig 26971 bp, 20 predicted proteins | sample MC6MC0688MT_FD_190190 | JGI IMG/M metagenome (GOLD analysis project Ga0256900, IMG submission 190190) | Metatranscriptome of enriched soil aggregate microbial communities from Iowa State University, Ames, United States - MC6-MC0688-MT... | ecosystem: Environmental > Terrestrial > Soil >... | reverse complement strand
TTAACATACAAATGTAATCTTTTATACTGACATTTTGGACGTATAATGGTCATGGCTTAATTGTTGATGACATTATTTAAAATAATTTTAAGGTTTGAAATGTAGAATTTACTACATTTATATATCCTTAATATAAAACAGAAAGGTATTCAATGGAAGCAAAATTTTCACCGCGCGTAAAGGATGTTATATCGTACAGTAGAGAGGAGGCTTTGAGATTGCGTCACGATTATATAGGCACAGAGCATTTGTTGCTCGGCTTGATTCGTGAGGGCGATGGAATGGCGATCAAAATCCTTAAAAACATAGGCATTGACACAACTGCCCTACGTCAATCTGTGGAGGACGCAGTGAAGGGGGCATCTGTATCACGTGCGCCTATTGGCAACATGCCATTAACTAAACAAGCTGAGAAAGTGCTGAAAATAACTTATTTGGAAGCGAAAATTTTCAAGTCAGATATTATTGGCACCGAGCACCTATTATTGGCTATCTTACGGGATGAAGATAATATCGCTTCACAGATTTTACAGCAATATAATGTGACTTATGACATCTTCAAATCTGAAGTTGAGCAAAATAGAACCACCATTAAGGATGAAGCTCCCGGCTCTCCTACAGGTGACGATGATTTTGCTGAGGATGATCAATATATCCAACCTAAAAAGGTTTCGGATATTAAATCCAAAACTCCTGTATTGGACAACTTTGGCCGAGATCTGACCAAAGCTGCTGAGGAAGGTAGACTGGATCCTATTGTAGGTCGTGAAAAAGAAATCGAACGTGTATCACAGATCCTATCACGTCGTAAAAAGAATAATCCGTTATTGATCGGTGAACCTGGAGTAGGTAAATCGGCTATAGCAGAAGGATTGGCGTTACGTATCGTGCAACGCAAAGTATCACGTGTATTGTTCAACAAGCGTGTTGTTACTTTAGATCTAGCCTCTTTGGTTGCTGGCACAAAATATCGTGGTCAATTTGAAGAGCGCATGAAAGCAGTCATGAATGAGCTTGAAAAATCACCGGATGTGATTTTGTTTATCGACGAAATTCACACCATTGTTGGCGCTGGCGGTGCTTCAGGATCTTTGGACGCTTCCAATATGTTTAAACCAGCCTTGGCAAGAGGAGAAATACAATGTATCGGTGCGACTACACTGGACGAATATCGTCAGTATATTGAGAAAGACGGTGCTTTAGACCGTCGTTTTCAACGTGTGACTATCGAGCCGGCTACACATGATGAAACTGTAGAGATCTTGAATCGTATCAAAGAGAAATATGAGGATCACCACAATGTGACTTATACGCCAGATGCAATTGAGGCCTGTGTGTCATTGACAACACGTTATATTACGGATCGTTTCCTACCGGATAAAGCGATTGACGCTTTGGACGAAGCGGGCTCACGTGTACACTTGAATAATATTCATGTTCCACAATCCATTATTGATATCGAGAATAAAATCGAGGAAGTCAAATTGGAGAAAAACAAGGTTGTTCGTAGTCAAAAGTACGAAGAAGCTGCTAAATTACGTGATACAGAGAAAAAGCTTATCGACGAGTTAGAGAAAGAGAAGATTGCGTGGGAAGAAGAAACCAAATCTAAGCGATACACTGTTTCCGAAGAAAATGTAGCAGAAGTTGTTGCGATGATGACTGGTATCCCAGTGCAACGTGTCAGCCAATCCGACAGCCAAAAACTGTTGAATATGGGTGAGCTAATGAAAGGAAGAATCATCGGTCAGGATGATGCCGTCGGTAAATTGGTTAAAGCCATCCAACGGACACGTGCTGGACTGAAAGACCCTAAGAAACCTATTGGTTCCTTTATATTCCTAGGTCCTACTGGTGTCGGTAAAACAGAATTAGCGAAAGAACTAGCTCGATTTATGTTTGATACTGAAGACGCATTGATCCAAATTGACATGAGTGAATACATGGAGAAATTTGCTATCTCACGTCTGGTCGGAGCGCCTCCGGGATATGTAGGTTATGAAGAAGGTGGACAGTTAACAGAGAAAGTACGTCGCAAACCTTATGCGGTAGTGCTTTTGGATGAGATTGAGAAAGCGCACCCTGATGTATTCAACCTGTTACTGCAAGTATTAGATGAAGGTCAGTTGACTGATAGTTTGGGTCGTAAGGTGGACTTCCGTAACACGATTATCATCATGACCTCCAACATTGGTGCACGTCAATTGAAAGAGTTTGGTCAAGGTGTCGGTTTTACTACTGCGGCAAAATCGCAACAAACAGATGCACACTCCCGTGGAGTAATCGAAACTGCCTTAAAAAGAGCTTTTGCGCCAGAGTTTTTGAACCGTATTGACGATGTTATTGTTTTCAATTCGTTAACAAAAGAAAATATCTTTAAGATCATTGATATCGAATTGACGTCTTTGTTTAAACGAATCGCAGATTTAGGATATACCATTAACTTGACGGATGAGGCGAAAGATTTCATCGCCGATAAAGGCTATGACAGTAATTTCGGTGCACGTCCATTAAAACGGGCAATCCAAAAATATCTGGAAGATCCAATTGCGGAAGAAATCCTCAAAGGAAATGTGCAAACAGGTTCAGTTTTAACCGTGAGCATCAATCCAGAAACCAAAGATATTGAGGTCTCTAGCTCAGATCCGAAGTCTTCAAAAGATACAGCTGAGAAATAATCGCTTGCTGTACTCGAAATAATTTCAAGAAAATGCACCATTATGGTGCATTTTTTGTTGTAAAGAAGTTTGACGTTAAACTTTCGCGCTATTTTATCGTCCTATAATAAAAAATGTCACAAATAACACAAACGATATGAAAAGACTTTTATTCGCAGCTTTAATTGGAACCGCAGCCTTGGTTTCATTCTCTTCTTGTAAAAAGGAGTATATTACGCAAGAGGTAAACGTTTTAGATGGAGTAACTTTCAGTACCAACGTAAAATCTTCCTCGTGGGTACCTGACCAATCAGGATACTCATTTTCAAATGAATTGGACTTTCCTGAATTAGATGCAAAGTATTTTAATTTTGGACATGTTGGGGTTGCTATATCATTCGATAATGATAAAGATTTCTTTATCAATATTCCCTCAGCCGTTGGCCCCTACAATTACCGTGTGGAGTATAAAATTGGTAAAGTATATCTTTATGCAGATTATGTTGGAAATGATAATAAACCTGTCCGTCCAACAGACATGTTCGTCAAAGTCACATTGACCGATGCCACAAATGGTGGTAATTAATAAAAAAAGATCTCAGAATTCTGAGATCTTTTTTTATTAAAAGAGTTATTTTCACCATCCCTCCAGAAACAACTTTACATATTCAAATCCTAAATCTCATTTAAATGTTCTTGTTAAAATTACTTTAGTATGCCAATTTGATTGTATTGTAAATTTCCCAAATAAATTCATTAGCCAAAAAGATCTTTATAGAATGATTTCTCAACGTATTTTTTATTTTATTCCAGAACACATTTATTTTATTCGCCGGAGATATCCATTGGAACAGATGGGATAAAATACACCAACCCTACAAGTTATTCTCCAAAGGCATGAGTGTTTCGGATATAGAAAATATGATGCGCGATGTGTATGGATTTGACCTTTCTGAATCGACGATTTCCCGGATTACCGACCGTGTGGCGGGTGATGTGATCGCCTGGCAAAACCGTCCGCTGGACAGCGTATATCTGATTGTCTGGATGGATGGCATTGTTTTTAAGGTCAGGGAGAACTCCAAAGTGGTCAACAAGACCATTTATCTTGCTGTGGGCCTGAACCGGGATGGCTATAAAGAAGTTCTGGGCATGTGGCTGAGCAAGAATGAAAGTGCCAGTTTTTGGATGGGAATCCTGACAGACCTGAAATCCCGGGGCGTAGAGGATATGCTGATTAAAGCGACCGATAACCTCAATGGTTTCTCCGCTACTATACGGAGTGTTTTTCCTGAGTGTAGTACCCAATTATCCGCCTGAAATGATGAAAAATATAGACTTTATTAAAGTTTTTTCACTAACCAAAATTAAGGGGTTTTAACCCCCTTTTTTATTCGTTTTTTCTATACTGCCAATTTTCTAGTTATCCAAAATAACGCTCCATTATATAAGACAGCTTTCAAATTAAATTGTATTAATTTTCAAAAAAGTAATCATTATTTTTTTGGTCTCTTTGGTCGTTAGTGATGTTTTTTTTTAAATATAACACAAATTTAAATATAGGTATACAGTAACTTAATATTAAACAGTATTATTTGTAATATTAATCAATACGAAAAATGAGATTTCGAAAAACAACATTTAATTTGAGAACAAGTATTATTTTGTTTCTCTCTATTCTTTCTATCTTTGCATATCAGGGATGTAGGAAGGATATCGTCCTCAATAGTCAAAAGACAAATACTTTTGCGAGTATAGCTGAAATAAAAGAAAGCTACGAAAAAATGTCCATTGAGTCACGAACAAGTGATAGCTTAAAAAGTGGGCTTATAATTAAATATATCCCACAATGGGAAAATGCAAAATCCTCCCAAATCAATGACTCCACACAATATACCCTAATTCCATTGATTGGGTCAGGACAGCTGAATGAAAAAGAAATTTCAGTACAGACTGTTAATAATACTCTTTTTTTGGTCGTTGCCAACGGGGAAAAATTCTACCTTTCCCGTTTTTATCCTGATAAAAAAAGTGATGATAATTTCCTGAAAAATGGAAAATTATCAATGATAGACGTCCTCACCAAAAATCTGTTCGTTTATAGCTATGATAATGGTAAGAGCAGTTACAATGCCCCCACAGCTTTCAAATCACCAAAAGGCTCAACAAAGAAAGCTGCCTATGAAGTTCAGTGCAGGCAGGAGGGTACCTGTGTATGGAGCACATACTGCAATGGTGTAGGCTATATTTCGACGAGTCTCCCAGGAACCTGTAGCTATCCTACAGATTATACAGACTGTGATTATAATGTATCATGGAGCAATGATCGGATGATCTACAATACTGTTTGCGAAAACGTCTGGGTTCCAGATCCCCCAACTGATGGAGGAACAATTAATCCAATTACTCCTCCAACTCCAAAACAAATAATGTTACAGGAAACTAAAAATACCGACTGCGACGGTGTAACTCGGGCAAATCAACTGTCAAGAAATCAGGATTTCAGGAATAGGGTTAATGAAATTAGCAGTAAAAGTGAGGAATGGGGGGCTGCAATAAAACTCAGAGATCCCAATGATCCCAGTTCAGTTTATATTGACCCGGCATCATCCGATAATAAGGTCAGTAGTAAAAGTGTAAATCCATCATGGGATGCAACCAGAGGCTATGTGATTGGTTATATACATAATCACCCGGGTGAAGGCTCGCCGAGCCCTTCAGATATCTTCAATCCGGCAGTTGACCTACTGGAGATGGTTAACTCACAGAATATACCTGCTAACCAGCTGCAAAATTATCTTAGGAATTTTAGTTCCTCAGTAGTTAGCGGAGGTAATGTTTACACGATCACAATAGCGAATGCCCAATTATTTGCCATGATGACCGGAAATTTCAGTGCCGCTCAAAAAGATGCTAATATCCAATATCAAAATGCTACGCTTGAATTTATAAATCGGAATTATAGCAATGGAACAACGACTGAAGAATATCAGGCTTCCGGAGAATCAGCACTAATTAAAATGTACGGAAAAATGTTTAACTTGAGCAAACAAAAAATAGGTGAAACTGACCGTAATAAAGCGGTTAAACGCGATCAAAATGGAAATATCAGCAAAGTAAATCCTTGTACACCTTAAAAATAAAAAAATGAAAACATTAATAACTTCAATTATCTTTCTGTTACTTACAACAGGTCTATTTGCACAGCAGGATATCAAGTCCAAAATATCAAATGGTTTTATCCGTGATAATGGACTCACAGATCTAAAAGAAATCAGTGATTTAAATATAAAATTAGCTAAAGATTATTTTGGCGCTAATTTCGATACGTATGCTGACAGAAGCATAGAAATGGCCCCAAATGTAAGTTTTCACAAGATTGATTATAGCATCGCTACGGGCGTACAAACTACTCCAGGAACAAGAACCAGAACGACGACTTATACAACTTACGACGGACTTTTGCAGTTAAGCTGGATAGACCTATCAACATTCCCTGTAAGAAGCATCGAGGACATATCCAAGGATAATTATAGGGTTGTATATGACACGGAGGAAAAATCAAATATCATAACAGACTATGTTAAAAATGACAATGTGGAAGGAAGCTTTATCTATAGTAAAAATGGTAATCTGATTATTTTTATAATATTATCCAAGACCAAACCGGAAATGGTAAGGGGAACAATAATCATAAATTTGCCTGAGTCTGAACGTTCGGAATTTGCTAAAGCGTTTATTGGAGGAACAATTTTCGAGCCTAATACTGGACGTACAAGAACAGGTACTCGAACGGACAGCACACGTACTAGAACAAGAAACTAAACTTTAACATCCTGCAAAATTTGAACTCAATAAATTTCAAATTTTTGTTCCATAAGGTCGCGCTTTTAAAGCTCGACCTTTATTTTTAATGCCTAAAACATGTGCTGACTAAAGTGTCAAAAAAAAAATGAGGGAGAACTGAAAATATATTCAATTCATAGGTCATTTTTATGACCCTGTCCATCCATTTTTTACCGTTCAGAATAACGGTCCTTTTTTATGGGTTTTTATAATCTTTATTATACTTACGAAAATAAGCTATCCCCTCAACAACAACTCGGCATGTTCCACCGCAGCATCCGTCGGTTTTGCTCCACTCAGCATCTGTGCAATCTCTTTTACCCTTCCGGATTGATCTAAACGAACAATATTCGATATCGTACGATTGGCTTTGTCTTCTTTGTATACCTTAAAGTGCGCCGCACCTTTTGAGGCTATTTGTGGCAAGTGCGAAATAGCAATCACCTGCATATTTTCGGCTAGATTTTCCATGACCTCTCCCACACGTAACGCAACCTCACCCGAAATTCCCGTATCGATCTCATCAAAAACAATCGTTGGCAAGGCCGAAGTTTTAGCAACCAGCGACTTTATCGCCAGCATCACACGGGACAGTTCCCCTCCTGAAGCTACGCGATGAATAGATTGCAATGCCTGCCCCTTATTGGCCGAAAATAGAAACTGAATGGTATCTATTCCAGACTCACGCATCTCACCATCTTTTAAGGGCTCTAATACAATCTGAAGTACCGCATTTGGCATACCGACATTCGACAGAGTATTTTGCACGTCCTTGGCAATCCTATCCAGCACCAATTTGCGAGCCTCTGATAGTTCCTTCGCATTCCGCAGTGCAATAGCTAACTTATCTATAACCTCAGCTTCCAATCGTTCCAACTGTTCATCGGAGGAATTGATGGCGACTAGCTTTGTCTCCAGATCATCTCTAAGCTGAATGAGTTCCTCAACAGAATCAACATGATGCTTTTTCTGTAATGAATAAAGCAAGCTCAATCGTTCATTAATCTCCAATAAAGTTCCTTCATCCAATTGTGTATCTTCTTCGAGTGAAGCCAATTCTGCAGCCACATCTTTCAGCTCGATCAAGGTACTTTTCAATCGCACAGAGAGATCAGACGCTTCTGGCAAAAAAGAAGATATACCCTCAACTTGTGTCATTGCATCTTTCAATTGAGTCAATATCGCCGTATCTTCGTTTTCCAACAAATGCGAAGCTGCATTTAGTGCCCGTTTGATATCCTCTGCATTTTCCAATTGACGCTGTTGCTGTTCGAGTGTCCCCTGTTCTTCAGCAAGCAATTTCGCTCCATCCAGCTCGTCAAATTGAAATTGAAAATAATCCAATTCTATTGCAGCTTTCTTTACCGTCTCTTTCAGTTCCTCCAACTCTCGCTTTGCCTTTTTATAGGCCATATAGCTTTCTTTGTAGTTCTGTTTCAATACAAATGAACCAGCAACACTATCAACAACTAGAAACTGAAATTCCTCTGTATTGACTTGCAGAGTTGCGTGCTGCGAATGTACATCGATCAATTGCTCGCCCAATTGCTTTAGTATCGCCAATGTAACTGGCGAATCATTGACAAAAGCACGGGATTTACCATCTGGCGTTATTTCCCTTCTGATAATCGTATGATCCGCATAATCTAGATCATTCTGCTCAAAGAAGCTATTTAATTGATAAGCTCCAATGTTAAACTCTCCTTCGATCACGCATTTTTTTGATGGATCAAAAAAATGTTTCCCCTCTGCTCTGTTGCCCAAAATCAGGGAAAGTGCCCCCATAATAATGGATTTACCCGCTCCAGTCTCCCCAGTAATCATATTCAAGCCACTATCAAATTGGATTTCCAATACATTGATCAGGGCATAATTCTTAATATGTAAGGTATCTAGCATATTCTTGAAGGTCTATTTTACAGTTGAGAGGAAAACCGTTCCTCATCCGGATAAATCGTATCTTTTATAATCCTTTCTTTAGTAGGTAATTTACCTAAAACTCAACCGATTTCAATGCATTTTGTTTCAAAAAAATATTACACCGGTTTTGAGCACTGTCTTCTTGAATTTTATTCAACAGCACTAAATACTAAAAATAATATCAAAATTCCAAATAAAAACTAAATATTATAGTTAAAACACCTTTTTTATAAACAATTTGTAGTGCTTTTATTTGTAAATGTCGCTTCAACCCCATCATATTGATCGTACAAAGATGAACCAACCACCGCGAATTACTCCGCAGATTCCCAACGGACAAATACGATCTTTTGACAATAAAATGGTTGCCAGTGACAAAATAATGTCCTCTGATTATTATGTGAGCATGAATAAATCACTATTTTTACAGCATGCAAGATTACAGTGCAACGCTCAAAAAATACATGCCCGAAGAAGCTGCTCCGATTATATCCAATTGGATAAATCACACAGCATGCTTATTTAAAATTTCCCGGTCCAGAAGCACCAAACTGGGGGATTATCGTGCACCGTTTAAGGGTAGTCCACATCGTATCTCAGTCAATCATGATCTGAATCCTTATTCCTTTTTGATCACGACCATACACGAATTTGCACATCTTCAGACCTGGAATAAGCATCAACACCGCGTAAAACCACATGGGACTGAATGGAAGAAACATTTTAAGGAGTTGATGGATCCTTTTTTAAAACTCAGTATCTTCCCAACCGATATCAATAGCGCGATACACAGTTATATGGAAAATCCAGCGGCATCGAGCTGTACCGATCTTCATCTTTTTCGTACATTGAAGACCTATGACAAGGTCAAAAGCAATGCACTTACAGTAGAAGCATTGGAGGATGGACATTTTTTTAAATTAAAGAATGGAAGGTCTTTTCAGCGGATTGAGAAAATACGAAAACGCTATAAATGTATGGAGTTAACCAGCAAACGCATGTACCTTTTCAACCCAATTGCAGAGGTATTTCTGCTAGAACAATGATTTTTAACAAATACATTCATTATATTTTTATCTTTGCTAACTTAGGAAACAATTAAAGAGAGCTTTTATGTTACACTTACACTCGACAATAGCAATTGTCTTATTGCTAGCCCTGGTGATATCTATTGTGATCACCTTAATGAACTATTTAGGCAACAAACCCTACAACCGTAAAATTGCCTTATTAGGTTTTATCGTATCGCATATTCAATTATTAGTGGGATTGATCTTATACTTCGTTTTGAAGTATCCATCGATGATCTCTGGCAGCGTGATGAAAGATCCAACATTACGTTTAAAAATCATTGAGCACCCTTTAACGATGATCATTGCCATTGTATTGATTACCATCGGTTACTCAAAAGCTAAAAAGATGGAAAATTCAAGAAAAGCAAATCAAACTGTTGTGATTTTTTACATCATCGGTTTAATTTTAATGCTTGCTCGTATTCCATGGGGGACCTGGTCATTATTTGCATAGTCTATACAGCAATCATAGCAAAAAGGTATCAATTGAATAATTGATGCCTTTTTTTGGGCATATCTAGTAAATAATTATCCTGCAATAGTTTACCAGCTTTCTCTTTGATGGTACTCTTTCCCATGCTGCCCTTTTCTGTTTGGGCTAAAATTTCACTTGTGTGTGAACTTACTTTACTCTTATCAACTTCCTATTAAAACGTCACATATAGATACAAAAAAGCCCCAGTAAAAACTGAGGCTTTCCAATATCATTAAATGACTTTTTAATTAGTCACGATTTTTTCCAAATCCCAAAATCCCGAAAACAGTTTTAAATGCAATAAGCGTACCTATGATCAATGAGATATTTGCTATCGCGGAGAACAAAAATGTTTGTTGTCCCATTGCAGTACATACATCCGGTACAAAACGGATAAATGTGCCTATTAAACCTAAAGCGATAGCTACTACCAATGTTTTGTAGTAATGAGTTTGATTCGCATTATTATCAGTTGTCTTTGGAGCTCTTGGTTGTACAGTTTCTGCCATTTCTATTTCGATTTTATTCGATACAAATGTACAAAATATTCTATGTTTGAAAAATAAAATTAAAAAAACCAGCAACGGTATAAAGCAGAAGCGGAAAAGAGATGAAGTAAGCATAGAATTTTTGATCAATTTTCAATCTAGCACCCCTCTATTCAAAGTATTTCTTGTGGTATTTTTCTTTTTTCTGCTGATAATCGAACCTAATCCAGATCATAAAAGGTCCTCTGGTACGGATATGGATCCAGCCACTATTTCACAAAAACTTGTGGGATTCACTTGATTTCATACCTAAAAAGTTTGAATGCGTTTGGAAAAATTTATTACCTTAGATCACCAATCACATAAACGAATCTCACAACACAAAGGCAGTATATTTACTACTATATTCAAAACATATTTGATTTAGAAGTCATTCATATATTTACTCTTCCCCACCCTTACTTGCAAAACTGTCCAGTTCTTTATTCACCTCATCCAGCAACTGCTTTTCGGTAGGCAAATAAAGCTCGTATTGACTGGCGACGATCTGTTTTTGTTCTTCGGGAAGGGTAAATTTCACGACCGCATCATTTTTACTCGCACAAAGTAAAACACCAATCGTGGGATGCTTATGTGGAAGTTTTTCAATACGATCGTAGTAATTGACATACATTTGCAATTGACCTATATCCTGATGCGTTAATTTGTGTGTCTTGATTTCAATGATCACAAAGCTTTGCAATAGACGGTTGTAAAAAACTAAATCAACAAAGAACTCATCGCCTTCAATATGTATTCGTTTTTGGCGGGCAACAAAGGAAAAGCCATTTCCTAATTCCAGTAAAAACTCCTGCAGATGGGTGATAATAGCGCCTTCAAGATCTTTTTCATAATAGGCACTCTCTCGCTTCAAACCTAAAAACTCGAGTACCATTGGATCTTTGATGATCTCTTTCGCATCGGAAGGTATCTTCTCTTTTTTTGCAACAGCCAACACGCTTTCTTTATCGTTACTAAGTAACAAGCGTTCATACAAATTACTAAAGACCTGTCGTTCCAACTGCCGTGATGTCCAGTTATTTTTAATGGTTTCGGCAATATAAAACTCGCGTTGTTCCTCACTATTAAGACTCAAAAGTAGCTTGTATTGACTCCAACTCAATTGTGTCCACAGTGTAGACACAATTGGAAATGTGCGATAAAACTGGCGGTACCAATTCAACTGCCTAGCGGAAAAGCCGCTACCAAACTCAGGTTGCAGTTCCTCCGAAAGGTATTTTATAATGTATTTTCCATAATCAGCCCTATCTTTGCCTTCCTGCTCCTGTTCGAAAATACGTTCGCCGATATGCCAATACATCAATGTACGCTGATGATCGACAGCACGAATAACATTATCTCTAGATTTGGAAATAATCGCCTTTATATCGGATATTAAAGTTTGATCTGATAACATGATTATCTATTTAATTGGTATTACTTCTGTAAGTGAATAGTACAAAGATAACTAAATACAGGTTTATATACTAATTATTTTAGTAAAAAATCATTTTCAAATGCTTATTATTAAACCTCAAAACTTGTCTTAAAAATCTATTAAACAACAATTAACAGATAAACGACTCTCAGCCCCTCTCCCCCAGACACATTAAATAAGTCAATTGTTCAATAAGTTGATATAGCTGCAATATCATAAAGTTTAATTAACTTCACTTTACTAGAGGAAAAGTAAATGAAAACAGCGGAAAGATATCTATTGGGCTTAAAAAAGGCTTATTATGACAATAATGGTGAGGAAACCTGGAATCATTTTGAACAGATCAAACAGGGCGCAAATAAAACAGATATAGAAAAGTTGCGAGAGACATTTCCAGCTATCCCTCCAGGACTGGTAGATTTGCTCGAATATGTCGATGGGACCTATTGGAGGACTTATGCCGATGAAGAAATTGCCTTCTTCTTTTTAGGCTCTGATTTAAATGAGTATCCTTATTACCTACTATCAGCTCAGGAGATGATCGACAATCAACATATTGCGCATACCTATTATGCCGACTATATTGACCGAAAGTACGATCATGTAGAGATTGATAATAAGATTACTGATAAATCAACGGACTTAAAATGGCTCCATTTTTCCGATTGTATGAACAATGGCGGAACCTCTCAATTATTTGTAGATTTCAGCCCCTCAGGAAAAGGTAAAAAAGGACAAATCGTACGTTTCGTGCATGACCCCGATGAGTTTCGTGTCATAGCGGATAATTTCGATGAGTATCTCCAGTTACTGACCAGTACGGATTATAATTTTATTGATGAAGAAGATATGTATTAGCACCCAAATATTAACCATATAGTTATATTATTGATGAAAACTGGGAATGGAAATAGGGTTAAAATAAAAATACCTTAACCTACCAGGAAGTTTTAGATTAGTTAAACGGGATTGATTAGGCAGATACCACCTAAAGCCAGGACGGCATATTTTGCCTCATGCTTTACCATAAAGAGGCAAAACATGAGGTAATACACACGCTACCCATTTAGCATTTTGACGGCTAGTATATGTTTACATAGCCCTCTTTTTCCCTGATGATTGGTAAACCAATTGCAGGTACATTGATACCTATCGCCCTGTATGACCACTGTATGTTGTACACCTGACCCATCGACTCGAGCTTCAATATAATCTGCTGTATTCTTGACAAATTGCACCCCGGCTGTCGCAACAAGTTTTTTGGCATTTTTTAATCGTGGATTTAATGCCAGGATACGCTCCATTTTAAAAGGCAGCCTGCGGTAATAATGCTGATGACTATGCAGATCATAGCCTAGCAAACCAATGGATGACAATGAAGCAGATAAAGTGTCCATCGTGTCAAAATCCACATCATGCTCAATGGAAAGCATCGTCGGGTCAAATAATTCGTTTGATTTGAGCAACCCATTGACAGCATGTATCCATTCATCGGGAACCGCTTTAATCATATTTTCCAATACATTCCCCTCTCCCGAAAACCCTCTATAACTATCTGGTGACAATGCAAGAGTCAATCTCATTTTACCAAAATCTGTTACAAATGCCACACTCTCCCCACCCTTTTCTTGGTAAATAAGTAATTTATCTGCATAACTGAGCAATCCCTCCAATAAACGTAATCGTTGTATCCCGCCGATACGTACTGCATCTCCCGTACTTATGGGAGAAAACACAAATCGGTTAGCTCTTTTCGTCAAATAGAATTCCCCTTTCACATTCCCTTTCGGTATGCCCTGAAATAACTGGATAAGCTGAATTTTATTTAATTCAAATTGCAGTTCCATGCCTGCCAAGTACAATTGTACTGAAGTCAGCCCCTTGATCCAGCGCGGTGGCAAAGTTACTTTCTTTTCAGTCACTTTGGCCTTATCAGTACTAATGGCAACCTCATTGCTTCCTACTCCCAACACCATCTTTTCGCTTTTCTTGACAGCATTTAACGCATTGAGCATCGGTTCATTAAAATCCACATTGGTTGTACCACTCGTAATAAACTCACCATCAATAGCGTTTTCCAATAAATCCAGACGTGCATAAACACCATTACAGGAAGAAAAGCCCTCAAAACGAATCTGATTGGTACCAGCTGAAACGATAGGATCCCGTAAACTCGGAGGCACGGGCCCGAAACTCGACCGTACTACTTTCGACAAGGTCAACAAACATTTGGATGTCAGTAAAGGATCTGTCAAACTCCCCCAAAAGAAACAAGGTACATTGGCTACTTCTGCCAATTCCGACTGATGTGCCAATACCAATTGCTGTATGCCCGATTGTTGGGTCAGTTGTGAATTTCTTGCATAGCTAATCGCTAAATCTTGCTCTGCCATAGTGTTATTTTCTTATTTTTTTCAAAATAGGTTGTAAACTCTTATAAATTTCCAGTTTCTCAAAAACCTGTTGAAGATCATCTGGAAAATGATATTGCTCCTTGTTCATCAAATCATAATAATATTCGATGATTTTCTTAAAATTGGTCGGCATTTTTTCAGCAATGTTGTAATGCGCAAAAGCCGCATCCAATAGCTGCAATAAAGCATTGTTATGCTTCGAAGATATATCGCGGCATTGTTCCAGTACTTCAACACAACGACCGATCGGGCCGTAACCATTGCTCAGCAGCATTCCCAATTGTTCACCTAATACAGTGGTGTCCAACCTATTTTCATTAACTGCAGCCAGAATGACTTCAACAGCCATCGCACGCACCTCCTTCTCTTTATTAAAGAGTGAAGTTGCCAGGTATAGATTGGACTGCTGATCAAAACGGAAAAAGTCGTACAGCATCTCCTGTAGGTAAGCTGCTGAAGATTTTCCGCCAATATCACTCCTACTATTCAGCCCCATCGTTAAAAATAGGGAAAGACTTTCCGTATTCTGTGGCATCAAACTATGCATGTAGGGGACATCAGCCCTATACAAATAATAAGACAGTAGAGTATCATTCCCACGGTTGAAAATATCTTTGTGATACAAAAAGGCCTCAGCCCCCTGTTTGTAAGACGGGAAATGATAGGTCAGCTTATCACCGTTATATACCTGTTCCGATTTTCTAGTTGTGTAGTTATAACCGTTATAATAGGTTGGTTCTATTTTCAATACCGGACGGAATGGCTGTCCAGCAAAAGGAATGTCCGCTAAAGGCTCTTTGGTAAATTCTTCAAAATGGCTATCCCGATGATGCGTGCGAGCCACGGTAGCCCATACACCAATCCAATTGACCTGATCGGAATCTTTGGAAGACAATAAATTTTTAAGCCAGGATTGCTGCTGAACCCTCATCGGATCCAGACCCAGGGCATAGCTGATCACATCCTGTACCTGCTGTTCCTTTATTTGTTTTATCAGGGCTTCAATTCCTTCCAGATCTTCACGGACAGTACGGCTCAGGGCTATGGACAAATCCAATAAATTGATCTTCACTCCTACCTCCTCATAAGCCAAAATACGCTTAACGAGAACGCTCGGTGCGATCCAAAATGGCTTATGTGTCGGTAAACTCAAAAGCGGCAAGCGGATACCATCAATCCGATAACGTTGCAATAGTTCCAATTGGCTACCCATCAGACTGACCCATTTGGAGTAATTGTGATACCGATCCTTATCTTTATATACGACAGTGGGTTTATAATACATATTAATGAAGGTCCCTGAGAAATGATTGTACCAGGAAGATTCACGATAGGCTCCTGTCAGTTGTTTAATGTAAGGTTCCAGCTGTATCTGATAGTCTGCTGGAAACACAGCCGTTTGTTGCACCCATGCATTCATTAGGATCTCCACCTGAATCGGGTCAGAGCCTCCGATTACCTCCCCCACCTTGAAAAATAACTCGTTCCAGGTCTGTGGGTATTCATAAGCTTCGTTCAGGCAACGAGCTTCTGTCGGCTGATAAATATATTGCTCTGAAGATTGACCATTCAGCTCTGCTAGGATTTCATCTTCAGAATATCCATCTTCTTGCAAAAGACGCTTCAGGTCAACAGCCACTGTACCCATCATTTGGGTTTTATATAACTGAAGCTTACCAGAAAGTTCTTCTGAAAGCTGTATCTGATTTTTTAAGATAAACTTCGCCGCCCTTTCCTGTAACTGCAAATCCGAGATCATAAAGATATCCGACGTTAGCGAAACAAATCGTTCCCGCCATTCCGGTTTTTGCTTCAATAGCTTATCAAATTGAATCAAAAGAGTTTTAAGACTCGACTTAATATCAGTCCGCATAAAGATAGGTTCGGCCCAATCTAAAAATTCCTGTAACTGGAAATCACTATGCGAGAAGAATGGTTTTAGATAATCGACCACAAAATTGATCACAGCGCTATGTTCAGCATGCAATAAGGGAAAGAACAGTTGCTGATGTTCAATCACTGTATTCTCGGAAAGCTTCATCCGTTCAATAAGCTTTCTGAAATAGCTTTTTAGATTATTATTCCAATTTTTGGTTTGAGCTTCGAGCGCTCCAGTAATGATGAGTTCCGGATCAATTTTTCCGTTTTCCAACAACGTATCAAATACCTTATCCCATAACAGTTCATTGACCGTGTTCTGATAATTATAATTCCAATACGTGCTGTGAATGCCCGTTTCATAAGCAAATACCAAAGGGATATCCCGTTGGACCGTCAATTCATCTGTTGTCAGAAGCTCAAAAAACCTTTTTGATTCATAATTATTAAAACCAGAAATTGAACTTGCATAAAGCTCCGGTTCAAAATCAACATGTCCCATTTGCTCCAAAAAACGGAGATTGTCGTAATTAATCTGCTGCCACTCATTTTTACGAACTAACTGTAATAAATATTCGCCCAGCCAATTGGGCTTGGCATAGGTAAGGATCTGTATCACCTCCTTACTCCGGGCCTGGTTCAAAAGTTCATGAAAAATATCCCAATTACCGGCATCCGAGCCAGAAAATGTGGCGAGAGCTAGTAATTTTACCGTACGCTGCTGCTCCTTCGTACCCCGTGTCCCCCAATTGTACTGTGCCTTATTTTTAAATTCAGGATCTTTGGAGAGATCACTATAATCGACCCAATATCGCTTGGCTGCACGAATTTCTTTTTTTAAAATTTCGAGGTTGCCACTGGAATATTCCTCCAGAAAAGGGATGATATCTTCCATCCTTGCCTCTTTGATAAGCAACTTCAGTGCTGCTACCGCCTCTTCTTTTCGCTGGCTGGCAGCCGTTGGCTGTCGAACAGCGGATCCCTTGTCCTTACTATCTGAATCAACAGTACCATCTTCAGAATAGCCTTTTTTAGTCTTCTCCGCAATTAGTTTTTCGGCATCCTTTAGACAGGCTTCCTCCGAATCGAAGGTTTTACTTTTACTTTGTCCCGCCGTTCCATTTCGACCATAGGTAACCGTATGTATTGCACCAGCTGTTTGTATTTCCCAAAATTTATCTGATGTACCGTCTATGTATTTTAAATGCTTAAACATTTTTTCTTAACGTATTATAAGTTCTTTTCTCTGATGCTTAAATATAGAAAATTTAAACACAACAATAACCTTTCATTTGTACTTAAGGGACAATAATTGTATTTTACAGAACGAAGAAAATACATCCTTTAAAAAGGCTTCACGTTTATCTACTGAACTTAAGCGGTGCAAATCTCCCTTTTATTTTTTTTCCAAAAAATCGTATATTAACCTTAAATCACAGCCATATGATACGCATATATCCCCTATTTAGTTTTGTATTGTTCTTCTCTGCAACAATGACAGTAAAAGCTGGTCTTTCACCCGATAAAAATTATTCTAAGCAATTAACGGATACGCTTCCCGAAAATATCAGAAAGTACATCACACAATTGGCCATTTCAGATGGCTTAGATAAAAACTCCATTAAAATAAAAACGGACAGCTGGGGCGAATTAACAGTTTCGGATAAGTGGAGTAATAGCGTCAAATACAGCAAAAGTCATTGGGACGGATATACAAAAACAGATAAAAGCGGACTTAAAACAGCGATAAAACAAGATTTTTCCGGCAATATCGTTGTAAAATACGACGACGGAAAGGAGACAACAGTCAGAAAAAATGGAAGTGGTGACTTTGATATTCCCAGTAGAGACAGGAGTTCATCCACTGTATCTATAAATAGCCTCAATAATTTGGAAATCCGCGACAGCAACGGAAATCTTACGACTGTTTCAAAAAATATCTTCGGCGGTTTAGATATCCGTCATGCAGATGGCAACCGCTCGACGGTGTCTAAAAATGCCATTGGTGGCTTAGAAATTAGTGACAACCAAGGAAATACCAGCAGGGTATCAAAGGATATTTTAGGAAATCTCACAATTGAAAGTAATAACGGGAAACGTACAACCATCAGAACGGATATATTGGGCGGTAAAACAATTGAAGATAACAACGGAAGTCGTATTTCGGTCAGAAAGGACATATTTGGGAATTATGAAGCCAGCGACAACAACGGAAACAGTGCTTCCATAAAAAAGGACATTTTTGGCAAAATAGTTATTGATGATCCAAAAGGAATTCTGGAAACTGTAAAACTGCAGCTGATCGAAGATTTATTGCAAAAATAATTTTTGCCCCCACGACCTTTTAGTATACTGATTTTAGCATTCGGATATGGATAGGAAATTTCTGCAAAACCAATATAACAGTCAATTAAGACTTGTCAGGAAAATCATTAAGTCCTGGAATTTAATCCCGGGCGCACCATTGGATGAATTTGATGCATTGGCACATAAATTATTAAAACACTTATCAGAGAGATTATTACGAGCGATCTAGTATCGAGATATGGCTTTTTCAACCATGAGATAGATGCGGAATCATTTGCCAATGAAATCATGGATTGGTGGTATGATTAGATTATTCATTAATTAGATGAATTGGTATATTTGAACTTGAATTTGACGGCATTTAACCACCTAATTTCTGACAATAGAAATAATATCCAGACTGGGAAATGAGAATTTTATTTATTTGGACATGTATGCTCGGGATTTTCGCTTGTAATAGCTCTAAATCCCAATCTTACAAAATTCCTTTAGAAGAGATCGAAGGAATGTTTTCTAAAATGAAAGCAAATGGAGTATATACGGATACAATATTGCTTTGGGGGTATTTTTTCACCTCAGATAGAAAAGATCATTTCGATCAAATCACCAAAGAGCTTAAAAAACAGAATTTTGAGTTTGTAGAATTTTTTCAGGCTGATGATAAAAGCTATTGGTTGCATCTGGAAAGAAAAGAGATCCACAATGCAAAAAGCCTATTCGAACTAGACAAAGAGCTCTATAAAATAGCTGATAAATATAAAACTACTTATGATGGTTTCGATGTCGGAAATATAAACAAAGGTCAACCAATACAACGGGATACCTACACAGTACCCGAAGAATTTAAAACTATTGATTATTCAAAAGACAATCTTCCTTATTTACTGGTTGGAAATACGGCTTTTGATAGATTCCCTCATAAAGCAGAATTTTGTCACTTTGTAAAAGTAACGACAGCTTTTGTCGGCGATGCTTCAAAGACAATGCTGCCAACGGATGAGGAACTTAATGAATTAGACCAATTTGAGCATACTATTGAAAAGTACCTAAAAGAAAATAAAATCAAATGTTACTATATTTTTCGAGATACACACAGAGGAATAAGAAATTTTTATATTGTAACAAATGACAAAATAGGTACGACGAAAGTCTTCAATAGCATAAAGGATTCAAAAAAAATAAGAGAATTTAACTATGAAATTTCAACTGACAAAAACTGGTACTTATATCATGATTTCAGAAAGAAAATCCAACATGAATAAACGTCCTCAAACTACGAAAATGACATCAAAAAGTCGCGACCTCTTCTAACAAAGGCTGCCAGTCAAAACCGAATGGCATAGTGATCAGCTTCCCGCCCGGTGTTAAAATATACTTGCTTGGATAACCTCTGACTTGAAAGCTTTTTTCCACCCGACCGTCTGACATCAGCACCGGTATAATATAATTGTTTTTAGCAAGAAAGTTTTTCACTTTATCTTCGGTATCTCTACATGCAATACTCATAAAAGCAATCTTGTCTCCTCTTGATTTATCATTCTTCAAGTGCTCATAAAAACTATTGAGTTTAGGCATCTCTGCAACACATGGGCCGCACCAGGTACCCCAAAAATCAACCAATGTCCATTTACCTTTCAGGTCAGCCTTTGTGATTTTGCTATTATCCAGATTCGCCAAAGCAAAATCTGGCGCATCGGGTAATTGAGGAACGACCTTCTGAATGAAAAACTCACTGAATTTCTGATCTGGATAGTAATGTTGATAGAAATCACGCAAGCCCTTATAGCTTGTTCCCTGAACGGTCAAAAATTCATCAATATATTTCTGTAGAGCAACATCTTTCTTACCACCTGCGGCCAATTCAGTAAGATAATCTTCTGCATAGCTTTTCCTAGATTTCAAAAACATAATATCGTACGACGAGTTGTATGCAGCATCCGCTTGATTTTTGGGCGAGTACAGAGCCGCTTTCTCCAAATAGTTCAAGGCTGCTTCCTTTTTGCTTTTATTGGTCATTTGGTAGGCCAAATAGTTAGCGGTAGCAAGATGCGCACGGGTTATATTTCGATGCTCCGTCTTATCTGCATTATAAAGCACTGTTAGTTTTGAAATAATATCCGTTAGCAATTGGAGGGTATAGTTCCGGTCTCCATTAGCCAACGTCTGGCAAGCCAACAGCGCATATCTTCCAACGTTTCCATTGATCCAATACGCGTCGTTAAGGTTCATTAACTCTCCAAGCAATTTTTTAGATTGTGACAGATCGTCTGCTTGCTGGATAATCCGTCGTCCCAAAACCATCGGGTAGGTACATTGCTTCTCAACTTCAGAAAAATAATTTATTAATAATTCAGCCTGTTCATCAGAAGACAGGATTCCTGCGGCAACAGGACGTCCCAACTGTTGATATAAAACATTCTGGATCCAATTATATCGCTTTCCGTTGTCTAATAACGGTATTATGGTTATAAACTTATCCCTTGATATAGTTCCATTGTAGAGAAAGTTCGAAAGATGATGTGTACCCGAAAGCAAATGGAGCGGCACATCGTTCAAGCTCAAATTATACAGTTGATTGTTCTTAATCTGCTGAAGCAGATCGAGCTTTCTCTGTACGAATGTCCTATCATTCGCAAAAATAGCCTCATTTTTAGCGACGTATTTCATTACCTTCACACTATCAATTGCCTCATCCGTATAAAGTGCTTTACTAACAAAACTGCCTGACAATAACATCTCCGCATAGGCTTGATCGTAAGTACTGGATACATTCGTATCCAATAGTTGCATAATGGTGGTGTTGATAAATGAACGATTATCTTGGATGTACTCATTTCTTCGAGAGAGCCTGATAGGCTGAAGTGTCTTCTTATCAACGACAAGCTCTCCATCCGAAAGACCTAATGTATCCCTAAAAGCTAGGTACAAATTTTTCTTATCACTTTTAGTTAATTGATAACGTTCGCTTTTGACGAGTATAGGTTCGGATTGGAGTCTCTTTATCAAACCTTTGTCCAGATACTGGTAATTTAGCTTACTACAAAGGCCCCCTGCTCCTACCATAACATTATTCCTTACCATCTCTGTGATATCGTCTGATAACTGCCAGTCCCTGGCCTTTAACAGGATCTCTTTTCTAAGTGAAGAAGTATCAACAATGGTCTCTTGAGGCTGAAAATTGAATCGAATAGGCTGTTGTAAGTTCATCAAAATATCAACCAGTATGCTGGAAGATAAAACATTTTGGTTACTGTCAGGATGAAAACTGGAAAAGAAAAATGGATTACGGGTATCCTTATATTCAACAGCATTAATCGTTATTTCTGACGGGAAGTCTTCTTTTGAAGCTGATTTGTTAGCAGACAATGTAAAAAAGGTTGATTTGGACTGTATAAGCTTCCCTTCGGACATGGATTCCTCGGTTATCTTATAATTAACGTTCTTTTGGCCGAAACACACTGAATTCAGCAACAGAAATACGAATAATATTCTTCTCATCAACAAATAGTTTTACATGGTTATCTCTAAAATTAATAAAAATTCCATATCGATACAAGATATGCTCCAATTAAAAATATATAAAGCAAAAGACCATTCAACTATTCTTCAGCTCTTTGGGTGAATAGCCAAAATAGTTAGTAAAAGCCGTCGTAAAATGCTGTGGGTAGCTATACCGTAACAGTTTAGCAACCTCATTCACACTATAACCCATGTCTTTCAATAGGGTGAATGCTTTTTCCATCTGTATTTTACGGAGATATTGTGCGATAGTACACCCCTCGTATTTTTGGAAGCCTGCATTGAGCACTTTTATTGACACATTAAATAATTCCTCAACTTCTTTCAACCGAATATTCCCGATTTCTTGCTGCACAATCCAGTTTTTAACCAGTATGATCTTCTCATCATTTGAAAGACTCGTAACTTTAGGCACAGTCAGTTGATACTGTTCCAGACAGGATAATATTAACAATAATAACTCGTCGATCTTGATCCTATAAAAGTTTGATTTTAAATCGCTATGCAGATTGCAATTCAAAAGACTATATAACAGTTGTTTAATATCCGTCCTAATTGGTAGCGCATCACGAAACAGAAGAGCTGACTTATCACTTTTGAGATGTTCAACGAATGCGGCATAACCTGGAAACTTTCGGAATACCTCTCGTTCAAACCAGGCTTTGTCAAACATGATGTCAATACATTTGCGGTTCTTTTTATAATGCAGCTTGCCATTGACGCGGGGCAGATAAAACAGATTGAAGCAGTCCTCTTGAATTTCAATCGTAGTATCGTCATCGGTATACTTTGAATACCCCTCCAGTTCAAACTGTACTTTAAACACGCCGTCTTCCAACAAGACAGGCACAGTAACAGGATGACCAACTTCAGCCGAAGAATTAATGATGATAAAGTCATCATTAATAATAAAACGTTCCTGAATAGGAATATTATAAAAATTTACCTTGAAAAAGCATTCGCTGAAATCGTTTTCCTGATACACCATTTTTTGCTTATTCCGCAAATACTTGAGATTATATCGTTCCTTTAGTGGTTTCATATGCAATTTCTCTTAAGGTATCAAAATCGTAGGTTTTCAAATCCATATTTCGTAGAAAACTGTGTGAAATTAGGAATAATTTTGCCGTTGTTAATAATTAATCTAAATACAAATGAATAAATCCTACTATATTATATTTCTATTTGTTGTCTTCGCTCAGTTGTCCCAGGCGCAATCCAGCAAGGTCCTTGTACGTATCCTCGACTTTTCGTATAACCCCGTCCCTACTGCTTCAGTAAAGGTAATGGAAAACAATCAAGAATTAGTAACAGACAAAAACGGTCGGGTGGAATTAGAATTTACAGAATTCAAACCTTACACTTTATTGATTCGTTACAACAACGAGAGTTATGAAGAAAAGCTATCTTTCAATGGTTTAAAACAATATACTGTCTATATCGGAAATAAACATCACCTTTTGGATGAGATTACCGTCAGTGCTTCAATGAAATTTGCCGAAAAGCAAACCAACACGGTAGGTAAGGTCGAACAGAAAAACCTAGAAACCTCACAGACTTATAATATTATCCCTAGCGAATTGCTCAAGGAACGTTCAGTGACTGATATGAAAGGTGCGTTGCTGGCAGCACCTGGTATTGCCAATGTAACGAATGGCTTAGGTGCAGGCGGGTTCACTGTAATCGCGCGGATGCGTGGTTTTTCCACGGGGGCAGGCTCATTACGAAATGGCTATCGGACCAGTACAACGACAATGGCTGACCTAGCTAATATAGAAGCTATCGAGGTCATTAAAGGGCCTGCGGGCACATTATTTGGTAGTAGCACAGAGATCTCTTATGGTGGAATGATCAATTTGGTGACCAAGAAACCCAAGCCATACACTTTTGGTGATGTAAGCTTGAGCTACGGCGCCTATGATCTAAGCCGATTGACCCTTGATTTTAATACCCCTGTCAATGATAGTAAAACCGTGTTATTCCGTGTGAACGGAGCCTTTCAACGCGGCAAAACCTTCCAGGATTTTGGGTTAGACAATACCACTTTCATTGCCCCTGCCCTCCGCTTTCTAGTCAACGATAGGTTAACCTTAAATATCGAAGCTGAATTAAGTCAGAACGAGCGTAACATGATTGCCGTAGGCTATCTTCCTAAAGGATTCAATAGCTTGAAGGATTTCAACTGGGATGTCAAGAAATCATTCTCTTCCAACGATCTGATCATGAAATCCAATGTATTGAATATGCTAGCCACAGCAGACTATAAAATATCCGATCATTGGAATTCGCAGACTGTTGTATCCAGTGCAAACACATCGAATAAATCTGATTATCTATTTGTAGTTCCCTTGACACAAGATACCATTGGGCGAAGAATTATGCGTATCCCAAGCCATTTTGTCTCCACCAGCTTACAACAAAATTTTGTTGGCACCTATACAGGCGAAAACTGGAGAAATAAAATATTGATCGGTGTAGACTACAACAACGACAAGTATCTCACGACGCGTAAAATGCTGAATTTTTATGACAAGGTAGACCGCTTTGGAACCACACCTACAATTAATATGTCCAAAGTCGAGACAATGTTTGGTTCTGCGGCTGAAAGCGAAATCAACACAAAATTTCAGACTTATGGTGTATACCTCTCAAATGTGTTCAGCCTGAATAATCGGCTTCACCTGAATGCTGGACTGCGTATGGACCGCTATAAAAATTTAGTATCTGATTTTGAAGAAACTTATTTCTCGCCAAAATTTGGAGCTGTTTATGAAGTTCTTTCTGATCAGATTTCATTATTTGGAAATTATACCAACGGTTTCAACAACGGCTATTTAATGATCGAGAGTGTGCAATTCAATGCTGCAACGATCAAGCCACAGGAGGCCAATCAATATGAATTCGGTTTTAAATACGAACTCTTTAATAAAAAGCTACATGGTAATGCCTCCTACTATAGTATTAACGTAAAGAATGTTCCTTTCTCTGTTGTCGCAGAAAACGGCAAAACATCCACTGTTCAGAACGGCAAGCGACTAAGTCGTGGATTCGAGTTTGATCTTACGGCTAATCCATTTGCGGGCTTCCACCTGATCTTGGGATACGGTTATAACGACTCCAAATTTACCGAAGGTGATGAAAAAACCATAGGCAATAGACCTCAAGGTACCCCATTCAACGTAGGCAATTTCTGGACGAGCTACAGCATTCAATCTGGAGGTCTGAAAGGATTTGGACTGGGGATCGGCGGTAACTATTCCGATGGCTTTTATGGAGACGATTTCAATACCTTTAAAATGCCAGGCTACTTTTTGTTGGATGCCAATGTTTTTTACGAAAGAGATCAGTTCAGGGTAAGTTTAAAAGGTAACAACCTAACAAATGTACATTATATGACCACCAATTTCTGGTTGTATGCACAACCTACAAGAACCATCTTGGGAACTGTATCTTATAGATTTTAAATTTCTATGAAAGCTTATAAGAAAAAAGAAAAGAAGAAAAGCACCTTATTACGCTTGATCAGTTGGTTACACCTCTGGCCAAGTGTGGTATCGGGCTTGATTGTGGTTTTTGTATGCCTTACAGGCACCATTATCGTGTATTCGGATGAGATCATTGAAGCTTCCGCAGGATCGGCAAAGTATATTACACCAAACACAGGAAAAAAGTTAACATTAGAACAGTTACTAGAAATACAGAAAAAAGAAGTACCCGGGATCTTGCCATCCTATGTGCTTTATTACAATGCTCCTGACCGTAGTGTAGTGATCAACGGTTTCGACCCCAAAAATATCCGTCTATCCATGATCTACATGAATCCTTATACAGGTGAAATCCTGAAATACGATAAGACAATTCATTTTTTCTTTATCATGGCACATCTGCATGCCCATATGAAATTAGGATCAATAGGAGGATGGATTGTCATTGTATCCACGATCATCTTCGTCGTTAGCACAATAACGGGGCTGATCCTTTGGTGGCCGAGACGTTGGACCAAAACCACCCGAAAAGCCAGCTTTACCGTACGATGGAAAGCCAAATTCAAGCGATTTAACTATGACATCCATAATGTTTTTGGTTTCTACTCTCTGATTTTGTGTTTCATTCTCGGTATGACCGGATTAATTATTTTCTTTCAACCCATGATGAACCTGACTATGAAATCTCTTGGGGCTACTTCTGTCGATTGGCATCGTGATCTCCCAAAAGCGGATAGGACCAAAGATTTTATAGATGCTTTCCCACTAATGGATCAACTATTTGTAGCTCAACCACAAAAAAAAGTGATCAAGTATTGGGTATATGATTACAAAAAGTCAGGTGTATTTGCTTTCAATGTAGCAGACCGTGCTGGCTTGAAAAGTGACGAAAACAATCATACTTATTACTTTGACAAATATACCGGCTCTTCTCATCTGATAAAAAAAGAAGAGCACATGCACAACAAGGTAGAAAATTGGATATGGCAGCTTCATATGGGACAATGGTTTGGTCAGATTGGGAAGCTTTCTACCTTTATAGCCGGACTCATCAGTACAACCTTGCCCATCACTGGTTTCTTAATCTGGTGGGGCAAACGAAGAAAAAATAAAGCAAAAAATAGCATTATTGGTTGATGACCATGCTCATGAATATGGAGAACAAATACAATCTCTAGTCTACGGAAACACTAGCCCCATATCGGTCGCCTAATTTGTTTTGATTACCTGACTCTATTCCTGAACCTTAGCCAATTTATTAGCATTGCACCCATAAGGACAGGAATTATCAAAAAATACGATCTAGGCTCAGATCAGTATTCTAAATATTTATCCTTTATATATTTAGAAAAGGTTTCCCTAACTTATAAAGTATCACATACCCACCATATTTTTTATGCTAATAGCATATTGAACAAAAAGAACAGGCAAT
>Ga0256900_1000086_pt1 | contig 27381 bp, 18 predicted proteins | sample MC6MC0688MT_FD_190190 | JGI IMG/M metagenome (GOLD analysis project Ga0256900, IMG submission 190190) | Metatranscriptome of enriched soil aggregate microbial communities from Iowa State University, Ames, United States - MC6-MC0688-MT... | ecosystem: Environmental > Terrestrial > Soil >... | reverse complement strand
GCGCTATCCTCAATTGATCTTGGATCTCCAACTCAACGATCGATACGTAGACCTAGTCAATGAAGGCACCGAACTCGCCATTCGCATAGGACAGCTGGAGGACAGCACCCTGCGCGCCCGGCCGCTTGGATGGTACGACCGGGTCTTCGTCGCCAGCACGGACTACCTGGCCAAACGCGGAGTTCCCCAAACCCCGGAAGATCTACGCGACCACGATTGCATCATCTACACCTTGTTGTCGTCCGGGGCGACCTGGCGATTCCGGGACGCGGACATCCCGATTGCCGGCAGGCTCAAGGTCAACTCGCCCGACGCGGTGAGTGCGGCGGCCGCGGCAGGCCTGGGTGTCGCGCAAGGACCTGCATGGCTATTTGAGGGCGGGCTGAACAGCGGAAGATTGCAGCGCATTCTCAAGAACCATGCGGCTCCCCCTGTCCCCGTGCAGATGGTGTATGTCGCCAATAGACTGCTTCCCACGCGGGCTATCGCGTTCATGGATTTTATGGCTGACGTGTTTTCAAAGATTCCAGCCTTGAATGGCGGCACCCCGGTGCCGACTCGATAAGACGAGACGGCAAAACGTGACCTCTCACGCTCTTGCCTAAGCCCACGACAGCCGATGGACATTCCGCGATAGGACGAAGATCCAGTCCGGTTTTGGCGACAGTGTCCTTGCCCGCCTACGTCAGTCCCCGATTGCGCAACGTTCCCGGCAGGTCGCGGGCGAGGCTCACGGCCAGAAGTTTCCCTTCACGCCCCCTTTCGCCCTTCGCAATGAGGCCTGTTCCACCGCAATAGCGCGCGGCCCCCCTCAATTGTCGGCCCCATGCCGCTCGCCTGCGATGCAGTTCGGCTGCGTCGACGGTCAAGCTCGTCCCCGATTCCATTCGGCCGAGGCTTAGGGTTTTCACATATATGTACATTTACGGTATTCATTAATACTGTATTTGCACATTAATGTGTCACCAGAAGATGAGCGGAACAAGCTCTCACCACCAGACGAAATGCCTTCACAGAGGGGGAGGAAATGGAAATAACCGCATCCGCACCACGTTCGGCGACCATGTCAAAGAAGGACAGGCGCGTCATCATCGCCGCGTCCTTGGGCACGGTATTCGAGTTTTACGACTTCTTCCTGATCGGTCTGCTTGCAGCCGAAATCGCGCGCGTGTTTTTCTCCGGCGTCAATCCTACGGCCGGCTTCATCTTTACGCTGCTTGGCTTCGCCGCGGGCTTCATGCTGCGGCCGTTCGGCGCCATCGTCTTTGGCCGCCTGGGAGACCTGGTCGGACGTAAATACACGTTCCTGGTCACGATCGTCCTGATGGGCGGGTCGACGTTCTTAATCGGTGTCTTGCCTTCCTATGCAACAGCCGGAATTTTTGCCCCGATCGCCTTTGTGCTGATGCGCATGATCCAAGGATTGGCGCTGGGCGGTGAATTCGGCGGCGCGATGATCTATGTGGCCGAGCACGCGCCTGCCAACAAGCGAGCGACGTGGACGGCGTGGGTGATCCTGACTGCGGCCGTCGGCTTTTTGCTGGCGGTCGCCATCATCATCCCTTTGCGCCTGCTCATGGGGCCGGAAGCTTTTATGGCATGGGGCTGGCGCGTTCCCTTTATCGTGTCTGTCCTGTTGTTGGGCATCTCGCTGTGGATACGCCTGAAGCTGGACGAGTCGCCCGAATTCAAGAAGATGAAGGCGGAGGGCCGCGCGTCGAAGTCGCCGCTGGCGGAGACTTTTGGCGCCTGGAAGAATGTCCGCCTGATCCTGATCGGCGCGCTGTGCATTCTGCCGGCGCAAGCCGTGCTGTGGTACACCGGCCAGTTCTATTCGCTGTTCTTCCTGATCAAGGTCTTGAAGGTCGAGACGCTGACAGCGAACTTCATGTTGATCATCGCGACATTGCTGACGGCGCCGCTGTATATCGTCTTTGCGAACCTGTCTGACCGGATAGGACGGCGTCCAGTCTACATCGGCGGCTATGTCCTGGCGGCGGTGCTGACCATTCCCATCTTCCAAGGTCTCACGCACTTTGCCAACCCGGCGCTGCAACATGCCCAGGAACAATCCCCGATCGTGGTGGCAACAAATCCGGCGGACTGCTCGGTACAGTTCAATCTGCTTGGCACCAGCAAATTTACGTCGCCGTGCGACGTTGCCACCAATGCCATGACGACGCTTGGGCTGAACCACACCAGCATCGCCAGCCCCGACATCCGGGTTGCCGAGGTCCGCGTCGGCGACAAGGTGATCGTCTCCTACCAGGGCGACGCGCCCAATGCAGCCGAGGAGAAGAAGCGGTTCGATGCTGAATTGCGCGCGGCGCTCATAGAGAAGCAATACCCGCTCGGCACGGCGAATCCGGCCGACGTCAACGCGCCGGCCATCGTTCTGCTGTTGATGCTCTTGCTCAGCTTCGGCACGATCACCTTCGCCCCGTCCACGACGTCCTTGCTGGAAATGTTCCCCTCTCGTATCCGCTACACGGCGATGTCCTTTCCGTACCACCTGAGCGCGGCCTGGTTTGGCGGCTTTCTACCGGCGACGGCGTTCGCGATTGTTGCCGCCACGGGCAACATCTATGCCGGCCTTTATTACCCGGTCGGCATTGCAATAGCCTGCACCGTGCTCAGCCTGATTTTCGCTCGCGAAACAAAGGGAACGGATATTTCGCGCGGCTAGCCCAAGCCGGCCGAAGAGCCGGCAAACCTGCAAGCATCAACAGAGATAGAGGAAAGGAGCACAACATGAAGGTAGCCGAGTACAGCGCGCGCGTACAGGATCGCCTCGCCGAACTTATCGACGCCTACGGCGCGGCTGATGCCACGGCAAGCGATTTGTTCTGCGACCGGCACGATCCTGGCGCCACCGCTTACCGCATCGTCGGCGCGGATGGCGAAGTCAACGTCATCACCTACGGACGACTGCGAGAGCGGTCCGAGAGGCTTGCCAGCGGATTGAGCAAGCGAGGCTACGGTGCGGGGGATCGCATCGCGACGCTAATGGCTAAAGGCGAGGATTACCTGGTCACACTGCTGGCGATCTGGCGGCTTGGCGCCGTCTATGTGCCGCTATTTACGGCCTTCGCCAAGCCTGCCATTGAGATGCGGCTCGCGTGCAGCGGCGCCAAGCTCGTGATATGCGACGAAACCCAGCGCGCCAAACTCGAAGGCCTTCCAGGCCAGGCCTTGCCCGTATTGCGAGTCGCGGTCGCCGGTGCCGCCCCAACTGGTGAAATGACCCTGGCTGAGATCGAGGCAGGCGGTGATCGATGCTTCACGGCGCACGTCACGTCAAGCCAAGGCGCGGTCATCGAGGTGTATACGTCGGGTACTACGGGCAAGCCAAAAGGCGTTGTCGTGCCATTGCGAGCGGTGGCGGGGTTTCAAGCCTATGGCGAATTTGGACTGGGTCTGCTTGCCGAAGACACCTTCTGGAACGCGGCAGATCCCGGTTGGGCTTACGGACTTTATTTTGGCGTGATGGTGTCGCTGTCTACGGGCGTGCCGTCAATCATGCACACCGAAAAGTTCTCTCCCGAAGGCACGCTGGCGGTGCTCAAGCGCGAGGGCGTCACGAACTTCACGGCGGCCCCAACGGTCTACCGCAGCCTAAAGGCCCATGGCGTGCCTGAAGGATTTGTCACTCTGCGATGCGCGTCCAGCGCGGGCGAACCCCTGACGCCGGACGTCAATCAGTGGGCGCCTGCCGGACTGGGCGCGCTGGTCCACGACCACTTCGGGCAAACAGAAGCGGGGATGCTGCTCAACAACCATCATCACCCGGATCTGCGGCAGCCGATCAAGCCCGGCTCCATGGGCCGCGCCTTGCCTGGTTGGCATATGACCGTGATTGATCCCACGACGCACGAGGAGCTGGGGCCAAATCATGCCGGGCTGCTGGCCGCGCGCCTGTCCCACAGCCCCTTGGCGTGGTTCAGCGGATACGCCAGCTCTCCGGAGAAAGACGGCGACAGGCTGACACCCTGCGGACGGTGGTACCTGACCGGGGACCTGGCTTTGTACGACGACGACGGCTATTTCCGCTTTTCATCGCGCGACGATGACGTGATTATCATGGCCGGCTACCGGATTGGCCCGTTCGATGTGGAATCGGTGATCGCCGGGCATCCAGCCGTGCGGGACGTTGCCGTCGTGGCCGTTCCTGACGAGATCCGGGGTGAGGTCCTGGAGGCGGTCGTCGTGCTGAACCTGGGATACGCTGCCAACCAAGCGCTATCGGAAGAACTGCAGCAAAAGGTACGCACGGAATACGCCGCGCATGCGTATCCGCGGCGGGTTCACTACCGGGACGAGCTGCCGAAGACCCCGTCCGGAAAAACCCAACGGTTCGTGTTGCGCCAAGAACTGCGCGACGCCATGCGGAGCCCAGTATGAACCTCGCGAATTCGACAGGAATTGTGACAGGCGCGGGTTCAGGACTAGGCCGTGCGACGGCTCAAATGCTGGCATCCCAGGGAGCGAGACTGGTCCTGATCGACCTGAATCCGGAAAGGCTGGAGGCGGTCAGAGCGGATCTGCCTGGTGAGCACGTGGCCGCGAAGGCTGATGTTTGCAACCCCGTGGAAGTTGGCGCCGCCATCGAGCAAGGGGTGGGCGCTTTCGGCGAGCTTCGTTTCGTGGTCAATTGCGCGGGGATTCCCTCCGCGGCAAAGACCGTATCGCGCGGCGTCGCCCATGATCTGGCGTTGTGGAACAGAATCATCGGCATCAACCTGACGGGTTCATTCAACGTGCTGCGGCTGGCGGTTGAGAGGATGGTCGACAACCGACCCGACGATCTCGGCCAACGCGGGGTAATCGTGAACACAAGTTCCATCGCGGCGTTCGACGGCTTGAAGGGACAGGCAGCCTACAGCGCAAGCAAGGCGGCGATCGTCGGCATGACTCTCCCAATTGCCCGCGATCTGGCCGAGCATGGCATCCGCTGCATGGCTGTGGCGCCAGGCGTCTTTGAAACCGAGCTCACCGCGAACGTGCCGCAAAAGGGCATGGAGGCCATGGAGAAGAGCTTTCTATTTCCGAAGCGCACCGGATACCCAGACGAGTTCGCGCGAATGGTGCACGCCATCCTGACCAACCCCTACGTGAACGGCACCTGCTACCGCCTGGACGGCGGGGCGCGATTTGCACCGTGACCCAGGGCCACAGTAATACCGATAGAAAACAAGGTGAAGTAATGGAACAAGTTGGATCGAAGCACGAAGGACGACCGCTCACACGCTTGTGCACGGTGGACGCCGGCATCGCCTGGATCACGCTCGACCGGCCACAGAAAGCCAATGCCGTCAGCTCCGAACTTCTGGGCGACGTGATCGCCGCATTGGATGCGGCGGAAGCCTCGGCGGACGTGCGGGCGGTCATCTTCTGCGGGTCGGGCCGAAATTTCTGCGCCGGGGCCGACCTCGTTGAACTGCTCGAAGGCGGCAAGACCGCCGTGCGGCGCCTGCTCGATAAATTCCGTGAAGTGTGCCGGCGATTCGAATCGTCACCGCTGCCCGTGATCGGCATGGCGCACGGCGCCGTGCGCGCCGGCGGACTGGAACTACTGTTGTGCTGCGATGCTGTGATCGCTGCGGATGACGCCACCATCGGCGACGCCCACGTCCTGCGCGAACTTTTGCCCGGCGGAGGCAGCAGCGTCAGGTTGCCCCGTGTCATCGGCCATCAGCGGGCCAAATGGATGATCCTGTCGGGCGGCACCATCAGCGCCAAACAGGCTATGGATTGGGGTATCTTGCACGCCGTTGCGCCGGTGCATGCGTTGCGACAAAGCGCCATTTATCTGGCGGACGAAATGACGGTTGCGCATCGACAGACGATCCAGCGGGCCAAATCCCTGTTGGTCGCCGCTCACACGCTACCCATGGCGCAGGCGCTGGAAAACGAGATCAAGACGCTAGAGGCGCACTCCGCCACGCAGGCCATGCAAGGCGGACTGGCTCAGTTTGTCGGCCACCGGTAGATTGATTGTTAGCGATTGCTCAGCGCCGCTCCACGGCTCTTACGCAAAAGTCCGCGATCTCCCTGACGCGTGCCAACCGCTGTCGCTCGGTAGCATCGTTATTACGCGCCAGCGGGCCGATCAGGGCTTCGAACAATGACCCGACGATGCAGGCGGAGGATACCTCCGGGTTCTGCGTGACGAAGTCGCCGTTGCGCATACCGCGTTCGATGATCGTCTCGAAGACGCGCATCAGCTTGCTGCGGTATTTCAGCCGCTCGACCTCGATGGCCGAATCGACCGGCTCGGCGACCAGTGCATAGCCCAACTGCTTGGCGCGGATGGCCCGGCTGCCGAAAGCGTAGGCGCACTCCCGCAATAGCGTGGCCGGCCCGTCGTTTCCCATGGCGATTCCGGCGACGACATTGACCTCGTGCTGCGACACGTGAGAGACCACTTCCACCAGCAGGCTTTCCCGCGAGCTGAAATACCGGTATAGCGTGGCGGGGGACATGCCGGCGTGCTCTGCGATCGCGTTGACCTGCGTGTCACGGAACCCCACTTGTGCCACCAGATCAATCGCCGCCGCCAGAAAGCGCGCCCGTTTGTCATGCAACGGCAAACTGTAATTTGGCCGACCGGCGCGAGCCACGCGACGTGCTGCGTCGCTATCGCCGGCATTCGCATCCATGCCATCCGTTTTCGACAAATACCAGTTCTCGGCAAAGTGTCGTGCCTTGCCGAGATCTTCCGTCTTGGAGCTGACGCGCTCGCTCTTGCCGTCGAACGTGCCCTGGCATTGCCAGAATCTGCTGTTCGGCCTGCGATAAATGCTGACTCGCCCGCCCACTGCAGAATGCTTCTCGTCCGCCATGACTGCGTTTTCCGATTGTGTGAAAAAAAAGGAGGTGATGAATATAGTTTTTACACAACGCAATCGTACTTGAGTTCACCGCATCTGTTTCCCTTGGTTTCCCGAGCCGAACTCAATTCGCGTTTTCGCGATGTCTGCATCGAGTCGTCCTCGGCCTTTCGACAGGTCGGCTCCCGGCCAGGAGCGGTCATTCACGACCGGTTTATCAAGGTCTAATCACGACACGCGAGCCGCCTTTCGACAAAGTGTATTACCGCTGCGTCCAGGGAGCCTCGGATGATGCCGCCAAGATATGATCGACGATTGCCTGAAGTGCTTGCCGCAGTATTTCCCTGCTAATTGGATCATTCGCTATCGCAACCGGGTCGGTCTGTTTGCCCAACAATTGGAGAGTCACGCATGCCTCCGGGATGAGCGTTGCAGACATAGTCTCCAAGACCAGCTTCAAGGCTGCTTGAGCAGCGGACGCTCGTGGCGAGGTGTTTAAAAGGGCGACGGGCTTTCCCGGAAAATCCGGGCTTCCTACCAGCCAATCCAGCATGTTCTTAAAGGACCCAGGGATTCCACGAGCGTACTCCGGGCAAGCAACGAGGAGGCCGTCAGCCTCATTCACTCGAGTGCGCAGGTCAACGATGCGCGCGGGTAGTTTGTCTTCAAGATCCGGATTGAAGTGAGGCAGTTCGCCAATCTCGTTGTAGTGTTCGACTACAACGCAGTGCGGCACCAACATGGAAGCCGCGACGAGTGCGTGTGTATTAGACGACGCGGAGCGTAGGCTGCCGGACAGGAAAAGAAGACGAAGCATATCGATCTAACCGTTGCCGATCGGATGCGTAGTATCCCATGCGTGACCGTAATCCGACCTTCGGCTATCACCACTCCGCCGCCCTCAACTACGTTACGGAGCAGGAACAACGCAATGAATTTGCGCGCACCATGCTCGCCTCGCGATGCGTCTGAATTTGCAACGAAAGCCCACTGGCACTTCCACAATTCCTGCCCGTGGCCGCGCGGCAACCGTCCGGCATTCCCCTGTTAAGTGTTGATGGCCATGCATTGGCCTGGACGAATCGAATCCGCATGGTACAGCCCTGCATTGGTTGTGAGCGGCCGAGATGGTCATGTCGCCGAACTTCGCCACTACGTGGCTTGCCAATGCCTAATGTTTAATCAGCGAACGCCGATGTGAGTGCCTCCACGACGACACGAACTCTGGCCGTGCGCGCCAAGTCTTGGTGCAACACCAGCCACGCCTCGTAGGGCTTGGCCCGACGTCGCTCCGGCCATAGCCGCACTAGCGCGCGATCCCGACGGGCCACGTACTCGGGCAACTCGCCTATGGCCAAGCCGGCCCGCACGAAGGTCGCGAGCATCAGACTCGAATCCAGTTCGGCAACCACGCGACCGTGCGCCCTAGATTCACCCGCCAGCGTGTCGTCCTGCCGACCGGTCACCCCCTGCTGGTAGAGCGCAATATCGTGATTCGAAAGGCCTTGCCCGGGCTGCGGTTCGCCATGTTTTTCCAGATAGCCTCGGGTAGCGTAGAGGCCGACTTCCCAGCAACCGAGTTTGCGAACGATCAAATCCGGCTGCTCCGGCCGCAGGGTGCGTACAGCAATGTCGGCCTCCCGCCGCGCCACATCGAGCAGCCGCGTCGTAGTGCTCAAGATCACGCGCACCTCGGGATGGCTGGCACGCAAGTGTTCAATGGCTGGAACCACGAAGTCCACAGCGAGCGCATCGGTGGTGGTCACGCGCACCTCACCGGCCACGCGCGCATCGGCACCCTCACCGCGGCGTTCGAAGGACACGGCCATGCGTTCCATGTCCTCGGCCATGCGCAGCACTTCCTGGCCAGTGTCGGTCAGCACCAAGCCACCCGTAGTGCGCAGGAACAGGCGACTGCCCAGCGTCCGCTCCAATCCGGTCAGACGCCGGCTGACCGTGGTCTGATCGATGACTAGTTGCTGCGCCGCCCCGCGCAAGGTGCCCGCGCGCTTGATTGCCAGAAATATCCGCACGTCGTCCCAATTCATCGCTGCCTCGTTGCTCGCGTTGCGAATATGCAGCTATGGGCTGCAATTTTCTGCATTTTCACATGAATGGCGTACCCGTAGCATGGGGCTCATCCCCTCCAATCCTTCAACACGCAGCCTGCTTGCCTAGCTGCCGGGAATCGCCATGCCTCGCTTATCGTTCATTCTGACCGTCGCCATGCTAAGTGCCTTCGGCCTGATCGCGTCGGACGTCTATCTGCCCGCCATGCCGAGCATGTCCACTGACTTTGGCGTCGCTGACTGGCAGATGCCGCAGACGATCTCTTTCTACCTGCTGGCACTGGCAATTGCCCAGTTGTCTTACGGGCCACTGTCGGATCGCAATGGCCGTAAGCCCGTTCTAGTGGCTGGCATCGCCCTCTACATCGTCGGCTCGGTGGGCTGTGCCCTCTCCGCGAGCTACAACGGATTTCTGGCGTGGCGCATGCTGGAAGCAATCGGCGCGGCTGCTGGCCTTGTCATTGGCCGTGCACTGATCGCCGACACCTGCGGCAAGCGTAAGTCTGCCAAGGTCTATGCGGTGATCTACCCGATAGTGTCGCTGTCGCCAGCGCTGGCGCCGGCCATAGGCGGACACCTGGCCGCGGCTTTCGGCTGGAGGTCTGACTTCCTGTTCGTCGCCGCGTTCGGTGTCCTGGCTCTGCTCATGGTGATGACGCTGCTACCGGAAACGCTTCCCATCGCTGCCCGTACCCGGACCTCTGCCTTTATCGGCTTCAGCCATGTCCTGCGCGACCGAACTTTTCGCCGCTATACCTTGGTGGTTTGCGCGATCTATTGCGCCTGGTTTGTCTACTTGACCCAGTCGCCGTTTCTTTTCGCACGCCAAGGGTTGAGTGAGGAGCAAAGCGGTTGGCTGTACCTGCCGCTCACGGCCGGCATCATCGGTGCCAATTTGCTGGCCAAGCGCTTGCTTGATTGCTGGCCCTATGACCGCATCCTCGCCGCCGGCATCATGTGCTTCGTGCTAGGAGGCGTGGCATTCTTGACCGTAGTGGCGCTGGGGCTGCATGGCGCAGCCGCCGTGGTGCTGCCGATGTGCTTGGTCAGTCTCGCCAATGGTTCGTCGTTGTCGCTAGCCGTGTCCGGGGCCATTGCCAGCGAGCACGGGCATACAGCCACCGCCTCAGGACTGGTAGGGTTCTGTCAGATTGGCAGTGCCGCGCTGGTGGCAATGGGTGTCAGCGCGGCATTCGGCACCGGTCTTGGCGTGCTTGGAGGCGCGGTGCTAGTGCTCGGGCTGATCGCGATGTCCGCCTGCTTGCCAATGGCGAGACGCCGGACAGGCGTGGTCTGAACCCGCCAATACGCCCGAATTCTCGGAAACTGGGTCGACGAGCTGGATTTGGACCGCGCCAACTACGGCAGTCATTCGATGCGCCGCACGAAGGCGACCCTCATCTACCAGCGGACGAAGAACCTGCGGGGCCGTGCAGCTGCTCCTCGGGCACTCTAAGCTGGAGTCGACGTTGCGGTATCTCGGCATCGAGGTTGATGATGCCCTAGAGATCTCCGAGCAGACGGAAATCTAAACCGCTCTCCAATCGTTCAGAAGACGGGAGCTGGACGGCATGTCGGACGTTCTGCTGTCCAGCGATGATTCAAGCTCACGCTCCCGGCCAGGAGTGGTCATGCGCATCATGGCGATCCAGAATGGATGCCTTTTGCTGTGTAAAGCGACTCAATTGCTGGGGATCAGGTGGTACCAAATTCATGACGCCTCTCTGCCCATTCGATGAGCGCCTGCATCGAGGGCCCCTGCGCGTAACCTGCCTCTGTCAGTTGTTAGAGCCAGCGGCGAACTTCGGCCTTGTAGCGGCGGTAGTCATCGCCGAACTTCGCTTCGAGATAGCGCTCCTCGCGGGCAACCACCGCGCTCCCCCATGCCGCTAAACGCTCACGCAAGTCCAGGGATCCCTAGTTGCCAGCGGCGGCCTAAGCGGCGGTTCCCAGTCGGCGACTGTTCAGAGGAAAAAATCAACTTCAATGAATTTTTGAGGTGCCAAACGCTGTTTGGTGAACCAAAAATCTAAGGCTTGCTCGCTGCTCACCCAGAACACCGTGCTACCCAATTTTTTACCTTACCTGCCTAATCGCGCAGGAGCCCGCATAAATGCGACATAGACACAACCAGTAACTTTCAAGTTCGATCAACCAAATCTCAAGTTCAATGAACTTCGACACCTACTTCGCCATCGCGTCCTTCACCAGCACGCCGTCCTTCATGATCAGCAAGAAGCGCCGCTCGGCGTCGCCAATCAAGGTGATGTCCTGCAAGGGGTCGCCGTCGACCAGGATCAGGTCGGCCAGCGCGCCTTCTCGCACCACGCCCAGGTCGCCCCGATACGGATTGCGCAAGCCAGACAGCTTGAGCAACTGCGCATTGGTGCCCGTGGCCATCATCAGCACTTGCGCCGGCGTGTACCAGCGGACAAGGCTCGCCAGAATGCTCCCCTGCTGCTCGGCCAGCTTGCTGGAGAACAGGATGTCGGTGCCAAACGCCGTCTTCAGCTGATACTTGATCGCCAGCTTGTACGTCCGGTCGGTGCCGGCGAAGACTTCCAGCGCCTTCTTGCGTTCGTCCGAGCCCGGCGGAAAGACGTCCGCCAAGGCATCGGGAAAGGGTTGTGTGCTGAGCCAGGCGCCCGAGCGCGCCAGCATCTGGGCGGTCTCGTCGTCCATCAGGCTGCCGTGTTCAATGCTCAGCACGCCCGCCTTCAGCGCCCGTTGAATTGCGAGCGGCGTGTACGCATGCACCGCCACGTAGGTGCCCCAATCGGTGGCGGCGCCCACGGCCGCGCTCAACTCGGCGTCGCTGAAGGTCACCACATCCAGCGGGCTGTGCGGCGACGACACCCCGCCTCCCCCCGTCAGCTTGACCTGGGTGGCTCCCCGCATGAGCTGTTCGCGCACGCGCAGGCGCACCTCGTCGGGGCTATCAGCGATGGCGCTATCCCCCACGATGTCATGGCGCGACGCGGGCGCGCCCAAGGTGCGCGGCAGATCCGCCGTGCTGCGGAAATCGCCATGGCCGCTGGTGACGCTGATCATGGCGCCCGACGGGTAGATGCGCGGCCCCGGAATCACGCCCTGGTCGATCGCCGCCTTCAGCCCGAACACCGCGCCGCCCAAGTCGCGCACCGTGGTGAAGCCGCGCATCAACGTCTTGCGCGCCTCGACGCCGGCAACCAGATTCAGATAGCCTGCGTCCTGCGTCACCGCGACGATGACAGGCACCCCGACAAACATGCTGTGCCAGTGCGCGTCGATCAGGCCGGGCATCAAGGTGCGCCCACCGCCATCGATCACGCGGGCGCCATCGGCCGTGATCTTGTCGCGCGAGATCTGGGCAATGGTGTTGCCGCGCACCAGCACGCTGCTGGGCGCCGACAGTTCGGGCGATTGGCCGTTGAAGATGCGGACGTTTTCGATCAGGATCGCGGCGTCGCGCGGCGCGGGCGCGGCGGCGGGGTCAGGCGGCGGCGTGGGTATCTCATGCGAGTGCGCCGCGTTGGCGCCGCACAGCAGCGCGGCCGCGCAAAGTAGAACGAGCGATTTGGTAGCCATAAGAGCTCCTTCGGATCCCGGCGTCAGGAAGGAAACAGCACGGGAATCAATGTGACGCTGATAAGCAGCGATAACGCCGTCAACGGCGTTCCCAGCTTCAGATAATCAGAAAACCCATAGCCTCCCGCCACGCTGACCAGCGCGTTGGATGGCGTTGAGACCGGCGACATGAAGGCGGCCGACGCCGCAATGGCAACCGTCATCGCAAACGCATGCGGCGACGCGTGCAACGCCTCGGCAATGCTGATGGCCACCGGCCCCATCAGCACGGCGGTTGCCGTGCCCGATATGACGATGCCCAAGCCGACGGTGGCCACGAACACCAGCGCCAACTGGCCATAGATGCCCCAGGAACCCGACTGATACAGCAGATACTGCGCGGCCAGGTCCACGCCGCCACTGCGCTTGAGCGCCAGCGCGAACGGCAGCATCCCCACGATGAGGATCAGCGCGCGCCAGTTGATGGCGCGGTACGCAACGTCCAGATTGACGCAACCGAACAGGCCCATCAGCAGGCAGCCGACCAGCCCCGCCGTGACATTGGGCACCCAGTCGGTCAGCATCAGAAAGACCACCACCGCCAGCGACAGCAGCGCGTAACCGCCCTTGCCCGGCGCGGGCACCAGCGACTCCGCTTCCATCGGCATGGCCAGGCTGACCAGGTCGTGCTCTTCGGCCTGCAGCGAAAAGATGCCGGCCCAGGGCCCCACCACCAGCAAGGTATCGCCCACCCGCAGCCGCGTGCCGGGCAAGTCCAGGCGCGCCTGCTTGCCGCGCCAGATGCCGACGATGAACAGCCCATGCCGCTGCAAGGCCACCGACTCGCGCGCATACGAGCCCACCAGCCGAGACTCGGACGGAATGATGACCTCGACCATGCCCACGTCACGCGCCTGGTCCGAAAAGTACAGCCCCGACACCGGCAAACGCTGCAAGCGGTGCCGCGCGCAGAAACCGGCGATGTCGAACGCCTGGGCATCGACGTCCAGCAACAGGATGTCGCCCTCCTCCAGCACGTTGTCCGCGGTGGCGCGCAGCACCGACTTGGCAAAGCGCGTGCTGCGCTCGATGGCAATGACGCAGCCTTGCTTGCCCAGTTCTTCGCCGCACACCTCCAGTTGGCGCCCCACCAGGTCGGACTGCGTGTCGACACGCAGCCGGTAAGCCCGGTTTTGCAGCGAGTACTTCGTGGCCCAATCGCCAAAGCTGGGCCGGCTGGCGGCTTCCTTGGGCGGGCTGGCGTCAATGAAGCGCCGGGCGACCAGCATGTAGACAATGCCCACGGCCAGGATCACGACGCCAATGGGCGTGAAGTCAAAGAAGTAAAAGCCCGGGTAGCCGCTGTACCCCAAGGCGCTGTTGAGCACCAGGTTGGGCGTGGTGGCCACCAGCGTCAACATGCCGCTGATGGCCGCGGCTACGCCCATGGGCATCAGGATCCTGCGGCTGGGGATGCCCGACTTGCGCGCGATGCGCAGCACGATGGGCACGAAAATGGCGACGACGGCGGTCGAGCTCATCACCGACCCCATCAGGCCCACGGCCCCCATCACCAGCAGTACCAGCCACGTTTCACTGCGCCCGCCATGGCGCAGCAGCAAGTCGCCCACCCGCTGCGCGATGCCGGTGCGCACCAGCCCTTCGCCCACGACAAACAGGCAGGCGATCAGGATGATGTTGGGGTTCGAGAACCCGATAAGCGCCTCGCGATATGTCACGGTGCCGCTTAGCGGCAGCAGCAGCATCACCAGCAAGGCGACGGCGTCCGAGCGCGGACGGCCGATGACAAAGAGCGCAATGGCCCCGACCAGAATGACCAGCACAATGGCAAGCTCGCTGTTCATGGGTGCCCTGTTCTCCATGCCATGCCGGGGCGCCTACAACATCGCCAGGTTGGCGGTGCTGATGGCCCATACGCCGGCAACGCAGCCCGCCAGAATGATCAGCAGAATGGGCCACTCGAACGGCGCAAAGGCGGCGCCCTGCTGCTCTCGCCGCGCGATCAGGAACAGAATCGTGCCCGGCGCGTAAATCAGCGCCGACAGCGTGAAGTACAGAAAGCCGCCGGCATACACCAAGCCTGCCGCGTAAACCGTGGCCACGGCCGCCAGCGCCAGATCAAAGGCGCGGCGACGGCTCCAGCCCGCATACGCCTCGCCCCGAAACGCCACCATCAGGCCGAAACCCGCCACAAAGAAATACGGCACCAGGCTCATGGAACTGGCCATGTTCTTGATCAGCACAAAGGTGTCTTGCGTGAACACAGTGGCGATCAGGAACAGCTGAACGATGCCATTGCTGAGCCACAGCGCGGCGGCGGGGACGCCATGCCGGTTCTCTTTACCCAGAAAGCCGGGCATCACCGCCGCCCGCGCCGCGGCCCGCAAGACTTCCGCGGCAAGCAGAATCCAGGACAGGTATGCGCCCGCCACCGACACCATCAGCCCCACGCTGATCAGCACCCCGCCCCACGGGCCGACAATCGAACGCAGCACGCCCGCCATCGACGGGTTGCGCAGCGCGGCGAGTTCCGCGCGCGGCAGCACGCCATAAGACAGCAGCGTCACGCAGACCAGCAGGGTCAGCACCAGCAGAAAGCCGACCACGGTTGCCACGGCGACATCCTCGCGGCGCTTGGCGTAACGCGAATAGACGCTGGCGCCTTCCACGCCCAGGAACACGAACACCGTCACCAGCATGGTGCCGCGCACCTGCTCCATCAGGCTGGAGGTACCACCCACGCTCTGGCCGTCAAGCAGATTCTGCCGCAGCACGTCCAGGTCCACCGCCAGCGCGGCGCAGACGATGAAGATGGCGATGGGCACGATCTTGGCAATGGTCACCACCGTGTTCATTCCGGTGGCCTGGCGGATGCCACGCAAAATGGCGAAGTGCGTCGCCCACAGCAAGACCGACGACACCAGTACCGCCGCCACGGTGTCGCCGTCGCCAAAAAAGGGAAACACCGCGCCCAGCGTCGCCTTGAACACGACGAAGTAGCTGACGTTGCCCAGGCAGGCGGCCGTCCAGTAACCCAGCGCGGCCAGAAAGCCGATGTAGCGGCCAAAGCCCGCCTTGGCGTAGGCGAAGATCCCGGCATCCAGATCCGGACGACGGCGCGTCAGGAACTGGAACACCATCGCCAGCGTCAGCATGCCGGTGCCGGATATCGTCCACGCCACCAGCCCGCCTACCGGGCCGGTGTAGCGCGCGAAGATGCTGGGCAGCGAGAAGATTCCCGCGCCCACCATCGACCCCACCACCATGGCGACGAGCGCCATGCGAGAAAGCTTGGCCGTCTCCATGTGGGCCTCCCGCCCTTACGCCGCGTCCCGGGAAATCGGGCAGGTCATGCAGTGGCCGCCGCCGCGTCCCCTGCCCAGCTCGGCGCCGACAAAGGTGATGACCTCGATGCCCGCCTTGCGCAGCAAGGTGTTGGTATAGACGTTGCGGTCATAGGCCAGCACCGCGCCGGGCGATACGCACACCAGGTTGGCGCCACTGTCCCACTGCGTGCGTTCGCGCAGATAGGCGTTGCCGCCCGTCTCGATGACCCGCATCTTGGCCACGCCCAGCGCTTCGCCGATCACCTCCACCAGCGATCCCTTGTCCTTGTGCAGTTCCAGTCCGCCCGGCCCCTTGCCCGGCCGATAGGAAAACGCCTGGATGCTGTTGACGATGTCGGGGTAGATCAGCACGCAGTCGCGGTCGGCGAACGTCAGCACCGTGTCCAGGTGCATGGCGGCGCGCAGCTTGGGCATGGCGGCCACGATCACTCGGTCCACCGCGTTCTTCTCGAACAGGCTAGCGGCAAGCTGGCTGATGGCCTGGCGCGAGGTGCGCTCGCTCATGCCGATCAACAGCGTGCGGTTGCCGATCGGCATGACGTCGCCGCCTTCCAGCGTGGCCAGGCCGTGGTCCACGGTGGGGTCGCCCCACCACACGTTCACCTTGCCCGCAAAGCGGGGATGGAACTTGTAGATGGATGTGGTCAGGATCGTTTCTTCATGGCGCGCGGGCCAGAACAGCGGGTTGAGCGTCACGCCGCCGTAGATCCAGCAGGTGGTGTCACGCGTGTACAGCGTGTTGGGCAGCGGCGGCAACAGGTACTCGGTCACGCCGGCCGCCTCCTTGATCAGCGCCAACTGTTCACCGCCCACCGATTCGGGAAACTCCTCGGTGGAAAGCCCGCCGATCAGCGTTTCGGCCAGCTTGCGGTCGGGCAAACCGTCCAGATAGCTGCGGATCTCGTCCACCAGCCCCAGGCCCACCTGATCGGCCACGACCTGGTTGTCCAGAATCCATTTCTTGGCCTCGGGAACGGCCAGCGTCTCGGTCAGCAGGTTATGCATTTCGACCACGTCCACGCCACGGTCGCGCATCTTGGTGATGAAGTCGAAATGGTCCCGCTTGGCATTGTCGACCCACATCACGTCATCAAACAGCAGCGCATCGCAGTTAGAGGGGGTCAAGCGTTCATGGGCGCGCCCTGGGGCGCACACCATCACCGTCCGCAACTGCCCTACCTCTGAATGCACGCCAAATGCTTCGGTATCAGCCATGACTCACTCCTGAAAGTTAGATGGCGATCCACCCGTACACCAGGCCGCCAATGGCCGCCAGGCATCCGATGCACGCCACGATGAACACGACCAGCTCCCATCCGGTGAAGAGCGGCCTGCCCTGTTCGCGCCTGGCCCAGAAATACAGGGCGGACCCCGGCGCGTATAAAAGTGCTGACAGCAATACAAATTTCAGACCGCCGGCGTACACCATGAACGCGGTGTACAGCGCCGCGATGCCGGCCAGCACCAGGTCTCGGGTGCGATCCTTGCCGTCGATATAGGTTTCGCCACGCTTGGCCAGCATGAAGCCGAACGCGGCAACCAGAAAGTACGGAATCAAGGACATGGCGCTGGTCAGGCTCAGCATCAGTGCGAACGCATCTCTCGACCAGTACGTGCTGATCACGAACAGCTGCACGATGATGTTGGTGGTCCACAGCGCCACCGACGGCACGCCGTTCTTGTTCTCGCGCGCAAATGCGCGCGGCATGTCTTCGTTCTTGGAGGCGGCGTGCATCACTTCCGCGCAGATCAGCGACCAGGCCAGATAGGCGCCCAGCACGGACACCACCAGGCCCGCGCTCACGAACACCGCGCCCCACGGCCCCACCACCGACGCCAGCACGCCCGCCATGGACGGCTGGCGCAGGCCGGCGATGTCGCCCTGCTCCATCACGGCATAGGGCAGCAGCGTCACCAGCACCATCAGGCACAGCGCGGTCACAAAGCCGATCAGGGTCGCCACCCCCACATGCGAGCGTTTCATGGCGTAGCGTGAATACACGCTGGCGCCCTCGATCCCCAGGAAAACGAAGACGGTCACCAGCATGGTCAGCCGCACCTGCTCGAACAGGCTGGCCCCGCTGCGGTCGCCCCAGAAGTTGGCGCGGAACAGATCCAGCTTGAACGCCACGGCCAGCACGACGATGAAGACCACGATCGGAATGATCTTGGCGACCGTGACCACCGCGTTGATGAACGCCGCCTGCTGCACGCCGCGCAAGATCAGGAAGTGAAACAGCCAGATGCCCACCGACGCCGCCAGAATGGCCACCACGGTGTTGCCATCGCCAAACACCGGGAAAAAGGCGCCCAGCGTGGACTTGATCAACACCCAGTACGAGACGTTGCCGATGCAGCTGCCGATCCAATACCCGAACGCCGACAGAAAGCCCAGGTAGTCGCCAAACCCCGCCTTGGCGTAGGCGAACACGCCGGCGTCCAGGTCGGGTTTGCGCTCGGCCAAGGTCTGGAACACGCGCGCCAGCGTGTACATGCCCGCCCCGGCGATGATCCACGCGATCACGGCCCCCACCACGCCGGTCGCGCCGCCAAAGGTTCTGGGCAAGGAAAAGATCCCCGCGCCGATCATCGAACCCACCACCATGCCGGTCAACGCCAGCAAACCAAGCTTCTTGGGAGTACTGCTTTCCATCATGCACCTCCAGAATGAATCGACGTGTGTGATCGCCCCACGCGCAAATGCGTGGTGGCGCTGAACACCGTCGTCAGGGTGATCAGCAAGGGCACTCCGATGAACGTCCCGGGTATTCCCCAAACCAGGCCCCAGAAAAACACCGCCACCATCACCATCAACGGCGATAGCGAAAACGCGCTGCCGGCCAGCCGGGGTTCCAGATAGCAGCCGTAGACGATTTGAATCAGGTTCAGCACCAGCAGCACCATGATGCTGGTCTGCAGCGACCCGACCTGCACGAAGGCGAAGAACGCGGGGAACACGGTCGCCACCAACGGCCCCAGGAATGGGATGTAATTCAGCAGAAAGGCCAGCCCGCCCCACGCCGTCGCGAGTTCCAGCCCGGCGTAGATCGCGAACAACCAGACGGTGACGCCCGTCAGAATGCTGGCCACGGTCCGGATCGCCATGTAGCGCCGCAACTTGGAGGCGACCTGCGCCGCGATGCCGCACCACGCGCGGGCGCGTTCCGCACCCAGCAGCCGCGTCAGTCGGCCCGGCGCTTCATCCAGTTCGAACAGCCCCAGCGCAATGAACACGAACGACATGAAGATCAGGCCCAGCATGCTGTTGATACGCAAGGCAATTTCCTGGAAGGCGCGCAGCAGCCACGACACATTGAAGTTGTCCAGGAACAGGCGCAGCAGCATCGCCACATGCGGGTGCATCGTTTCCGTCTCCAGCGAGAACAGGCGCTGAAAGCGCCCGGCGTTCAGCGCCACCCATTGCGCCACCAGGCTGAACCCCCACCCCGCCAGCGACAGGAACACCACCGACGCGCCCAGCGTCACCAGCAGCACCACGATGGCGGCCAGCGGCGCAGGCATCCAGCGCCGCAGCCGATGCAGCAAGGGCGCCACCAGGCAGATCAGGAACAGCGCGAACGTCAGCGGCACGAAGACCGGGCTGGCCAGATACAGCAGTGCCAACGTCAGCAAGGCGCAGATCCACGCCAAGACCATGGATGTCATGGCGCCATCTCCTCGTCAGTGTCATCGCCGCCACCCAGCGCCACATAGAGCGACACGCCGTTCTGCAGTTGCGCCGCCCGCAGCGACAGCATTTGCTGTTCGGCGGTGAACAGGCCGCGACGGGCATCCACGACTTCCAGGTAGATTGATATACCGTTCTGGTAACGCAGGTCAGCAGTTTCAGCCAGCCGGCGTTGCGCCAGGATCGCCGTGCCCTGCGCCGCCACCTGCTCTTGAAAGCGCTGGCGCCCTTCCAGCGCGGTGGCCACTTCGCTGAAGGCGGTCTGCACGGCCTTTTGATAGTTGGCGACCAGCTCATCGCGCTGCGCCGTGGCCAGATCGACAGCGGCGCGGCGCTGGCCATAATCGAAAATCGGCAGTCCGATGCCGGCGCCCACGCCCCAGATTTGACTGGGCGAGGAAAACAGCTCGGACAGGTCAGTCGACGCGTAGCCCAGCGAGCCCGTCAGCGCGATCCGCGGAAACAAGGCGGCCCGCGCCGCGCCGATGTTCGCATTGGCGCTGAGCAGCCGTTCTTCGGCCTGCCGGATATCGGGCCTGGACACGAGCAGCGTCGACGGCAGGCTGGGGTCCAGGGCGTCGAACTGGCCGGCGGCCTCGATCGGGGTCGATGCGGGTATGGGGCTGGCCGGCGTCTCGCCCACCAGCACCCACAGCCGGTTCCAGTCGGCGGCCGTGGTGCGCTGCAGCTCGGCCAGCTGCGTTTGCGCCTGGGTCAGCAGAATCTCCGCCTGCTCGTAATCCACCAGCGACGTCACGCCGGCATCCAGGCGGTCTTTGGCGATTTGCACGGCATAGCTGCGCGTTTGCATCGTGCGCTGCGCCAGCGCGATGCCCTCTTCGCCCGCCCGCGCCGCGTAGTAGGTGGACGCCACATTCGCGATCAGCGACAGCCGGAACGCACGGCGCCCCTCGACGGTGGCCAGATATTGGCGCTTGGCCGAGTCCGTCAGGTTGCGCACCCTGCCCCAGAAATCCAGCTCGAAGGCAGTGACGCCAATCTGCGCGCTGAACTGGTTGAATTGCACCGTCTGCCGGCTGCCCGCCAGCGCGGGATCCAGCGTAGACAACGGCGCCTGGTTGCGCGACGCGCCGACCGAGGCGTCCAGTTGCGGCAGCAGGTTGGCGCGTTCGATGCGGTAGAAGGCGCGCGCCTGTTCGATGCGCGCGGTGGCGGCGGCCAGGTCCCGGTTCAATTCCAGCGATCGGGCGATCAGGAACTTGAGCTGATCGTCACCAAAGAACTGCCGCCACGACACCTGTTGCGCCGCCAGCGCGTCGGCTGGGGTCTCGCCGGGAAACTGCGCGGGCGTCGCCACCTCGGGCCGTTGGTAGTCCGGCGCCAGATTGCACCCGACCAGGCCGCCGCACAGCAGCCCGGTGGCAATGGCGAACGCGGGTTTTACGACGAACCTCATCGCACGTCCCCCTGCTCGTCCGACTTGGGTTCGACCGGCACGGGCGGCGCCGCCTGCGCGCTGGCCACACGGCCCGACCAGCGCCGGGCCACCATATAGAACAACGGCGTGAAGAACACGCCAAACAGCGTTGCCGTCAGCATGCTGCCCATGACGCTGGTGCCCACCGCCTGGCGGCTGGCGGCGCCGGCTCCCGTGGCGAACACCAGGGGCAGCATGCCCAGCACAAAGGTCAGGCTGGTCATGATGATGGGTCGCAGCCGCTGGCTGGCCGCATCCAGCACCGCCTCCTTTCTATCCCGGCCGGCCAGTTCTTCCTTCAACGCAAACTCGACGATCAAAATGCCGTTCTTGGCGGCCAGGCCGATGATCGTAACAAGGCCAATGTTGAAATAGATGTCCGCCGACATCCCGCGCCCCAGCGTGAACGCGGCCGCGCCCAAGATCCCGAACGGCAGAATCAGCAATACCGACACCGGCACCGACCAGCTTTCGTACAAGGCCGACAGCAGCAGGAACACCACCACCAGCGACAACGCCAGCAGCAGCGCCACCTGGTTGCCGGCCTGCTGTTCCTCGAACGCCGTGCCCGTCCACTCGAAGGTCATGCCGGTCGGCAAGACCTCGTGCGCAATGCGTTCCATGGCATTCAAGGCCGACCCGCTGGACTGCCCCGGCGCCGCCTGCCCCGAGATCGTGATGGCGGGAAAGCCGTTGTAGCGCTCGAGTTGCTGCGGGCCATCCACCCAACGCATGCGCGAGAACGCCGAAAACGGCACCATTTCGCCCCGGTTATTGGGCAGTTGCAAGGCCGCGATGTCTTGCGGCAGCATGCGCTGCACCGCCTCGGCCTGCAGGAACACCCGCAGCACATTGCCGTCGTACAGGAAGTCATTGACGTAGTTCGAGCCGAACGCAAAGCTCAACGCCTGGTTCACCTGCGCCACCTGCAAGCCCAGCGCGCGCGCATGGACGCGGTCTATCTCTATATAGAGCTGCGTGGCCGGCGGCATGCCGTCCAGCCGGACGCCGGCCAGCACCGGGTCGCGCGCGGCGGCCGCCATGATGGCCACGCCGGCCTGGTTAAGCTGGGCGCCGCCCAGCCCGGTGCGGTCCTGAATCTTCAGGGAAAAGCCCGCGGCATTGCCCAGCGACGGAATCGGCGGCGGGTTCAAGGCAAAGATCAGCGCTTCGGGAATTGCCTGGAACGCAAAGTTGCTGCGGCCGACCAGCGCCTCGACCGACGCCGCTCGATCGCGACGCTCGCTCCACGGGTACAGGTCCACGAACGACAGCGCCGCCGTCTGGCCTTGGCCAAAGAAGCTGAAGCCGATCACAGAGGCCACGTTACGCACGGCCGGCTGCTGGCGCAACAGGCTTTCCGCCTGTTCGACGGCCACTTGCGTGCGGTCCGCGGTGGTGCCCGGCGCCCCGGTATAGGACACGAAGAAATACCCCTGGTCCTCGGGCGGCAGGTAGCCGCCCGGCAGTCTGGAAAACAGGAACACCGTCAGCCCGCACACGCCCAGAAACACCAGCAGCCATCGCAAGGGTTTGTCCAGCATGCCGGCGATGGCCTTGGAGTAGCCGCGCGTCATCGCGTCCATGCCCGCGTTGAATTTCTCGAACGCCCATACCTTGCCGCGGTTGATGCGGCCTTTGGGCGGGGTGGTGTCCGCAGGCTTGAGCAAGGTGGCGCACAGCGCCGCGCCCAGCGACAGCGCCAGAATCGTCGAAATCACAATGGCCACGCTCAGCGTGATGGAGAACTGGCGGTAGATGGCGCCGCTGGAGCCGGGGAACATCGCCATGGGCACGAACACGGCCACCAGCACCAGCGTGCTGGCGATGATGGGGCCCCACACCTGTTCGATGGCCTTGCTCGTGGCCTCGCGCGCGGACAAGTTTTCGTCCTTCATGATGCGGGCCACGTTTTCGGACACGACAATCGCGTCGTCATTCAACACCCCGATGGCCACCACCATGCCAAACAGCGACAGCAGGTTGATGGACGCGCCAAACAGCAAGAGCCCGGTGCAGGTGCCGATCAAGGCGATGGGCACGACCAGCGTGGGAATCAGCGTGCTTCTCCAGCTTTGCAGGAAGACGAACACCATCGCGGTGACGAGCAGCAGCGCCTCGAACATCGTGCCCACCACGGAGCGGATCGACGTGATGATGAACGGCGTCGTATCGAACGGCACGGTCCAGCCCACGCCTGCCGGAAAGATGGATTCAAGCTCGCCCATCCGCTGGCGGATCTGCTGCGCCACGGCCAGCGCGTTGGCGTCGTTGGCCAACTGTATGGCGATGCCGGCCGCCTCCTTGCCATTGACGCTGAGCCTGAAGCTGTAGTTGTCATTGCCCAGCTCCACCCGGGCCACGTCGCCCAGCCTGACCGACGAGCCGTCGGGGTTGACCCGCAGGATGATCTGGCTGAACTCCTCGGGCGTGGAAAAGCGGCTTTGCGTGATGATCTGCGCGTTGAAGTCGGCGCCTGGCGCCAGCGGAAGTTCGCCCAGCGCGCCGCTGCTGGTCTGCGCGTTCTGTTCCTGCACGGCCCGCATGGCGTCACCGGCCGACATCTGGAAGCTGGCCAGCTTGCGTTCGTCCAGCCAGATCCGCATGGCGTACGACGAACCGAACAACTGCACATCGCCCACGCCCGGAATGCGCCGCAGCTCATTCACAATATTGTTCGACGCGAAGTTGCCCATCTGCACGGCGCTGACGTCGCCGTGTTCGGCCTGCAGCGCCACCAGCATCAGAAAGCCGGCCGACGCCTTGGTGACGGTGATGCCCAGCTGGCGAACCTCTTGCGGCAGCCGGGGCTCGACACGGCCCAAGCGGTCTTGCACCTGCCCGCGCGCGGTGTCCAGGTCGGTACCCGGCTGGAAGGTCACGGTGATCTGGGCCGAACCGTTAGCGCGGCTGACGGACGACATGTACAGAAAATGATCCACACCGTTCATTTCCTGCTCGATCACCGAGGTCACGCTGCGGTCAATCGTCGTACTATCGGCGCCCCGATAGTGCGCCTGGATGGTGATGGACGGCGGCGCAATGTTCGGATATTGCTCTACGGGCAGCAGCAGCAAGGCGATGCCGCCAAACAGCAGCACAAATAGCGCGACCACCCACGCAAATACCGGCCGGAATACGAAGAATGAGCTCATGGCCGGTTGCTCGCCTTATGGTTTGCCCGTGACGTCGACCGGCGTCACGCGCTGCCCCGGCCGAACCTTGTGCCAGCCGTCCACGACGACCCGATCGCCCGGACTCAGTCCGCTGCGCACCACGTATTCCCCTCCCAGTTGTTCACTGACGACGATGGGCGTCACCACCACGGTCTCATCCGGCCCGATCACAAAGACGCTGGCGCTGTCTCCGCTGAGCCGCACCGCCCGCGTCGGCACCAGCATCCCGTTCTGACGCACGCCGATATGGATCTGGCCGGTGACAAACTGCCCGGGCAGCAGCGCCCGATCCGGGTTGTCGAACCGTGCGCGCAAGGTTTGCGCGCCGGTCGTGCGGTCGACGCTCAGGTCGGCAAAGTCCACCACGCCCGCTTCCGGGAACTCCCGGCCATTGGCAAGCCGCAGCCGCACCTGCAGGCTGTTCGCACCCGCCGTCGCCAAGCCGCTGGCGCGTGCGTATTCGGTCAGGTCCAGAATGGCCGTGTTGGATTTGGTGAAGGTGGCGCTGATGGGAGACAGCTGGTTGATCTGCGCCAGCAGCGTGGCGGACGCGGCGCTGACGAGCGCGCCTTCGGTCACCAGCGCGCGCCCCACCCGCCCGGCAATCGGGGCCTTGACGATGCAGCGGTCCAATCGCAATTGGGCCAGCGTGACGGCCGCCCGGGCATCCGCCACGTTCGCCTGCGCCTGGCCCAGCGCGGCGATGGCCGCCTCGTACTCCTGCGCGCTGACCGCTTGGCGTTGCACCAGCGGCCGGAACCGATCCGTGACGGAGCGCGCATTCTTCTGCACCGCCAGCGCACGCTGCAAACTCGCATCGGCCTGCGCCAACTGCGCGCGATAGTCGCTGGAATCGATCTGGAACAGCGGGTCGCCCGCGTTGACGTCGCTGCCCTCGGTGTACAGGAGCTTCTCGACAATGCCATCCACGCGCGCCCTGACTTCGGCGGTGCGGATGGGTTCGATCCGGCCCGGCAGCTCTATATCCAGATCAATCGGCTTATTGCCGACCGTCACCACGGATACCGTCGTGGGGGGCAGCACGACCGCCGTCGAATCCGCGCTATCGCCGCAACCTGCCAAGCCCAGCCCCAGCACGCTGGCTACGCATAGCAGCGCATGGCGGGTCCTGTGACGTGCACCTGTCATCCATCGACTCCTGTTCGCCAGCCACTTCCGTGGCAAACCAGGACGCTAGAACGACCACTTACCGAACACGAACAGGACGTTGCCCGTTCCTTCCTTGCCCGGAATATAGGTGGCGAACAGCGTCGCTTTCCGGTATCCCGCTGAAACCAGCGGCAGGATTCCGGGGAACGGGACATAGCCCATGATGTCTTCGCGCGCGGTGAGAAACACGGTGTAGCCCGCGCCCAGACGCCAGTTTGGGGTTAAATGCGCAACTTTCAGAAAACCGTAGCCCGCCGTGGGCTGAGGTCGTTTATGGGAGTCAAGAAAGACCATGGCGTACAGACCCTGCCAGTCGCCATCTTCGTCATAGATGCCACGGCCATACCCGCCGCCCCATGCCGCTTCATTGAATTCTGCAATTTTGCTGGCGCTGTACATGGACCGGTTATGCCAGGCCCATCCCGTCACATAAAGGTCGTGGGTGCCGGTCGTCCAGATTTCAGAAACACGGTTGCAGGCCCGCTGCATCCAGGTTGCGGACGTATCGCACGCCCAGGCAAGATTGGGCGTCGACAGTGAGCCGCACAGAACGAGTAACGCCAAGAAGCGTCGCACGAGCATCCCTTCCCCACTTCGCAATAAAAAACGGCATCAAGATGAATTCACGATTCCATACTGGCCATTCCATGCTCCGGCGTGACGCCGGTTGAAGCTTGTAGGATGTATCTTGTATTTATTAAACTGAGACGCAGATTAATTAACCAATATCGATTGCGCAAGCTCGATTTTCTTGCGGTGACTTCTGCACGTAACATCAGGGCAAGGCCAGACCCCGCCGCGCGCGAGTCAATCCGGTAACGCCTCGTAAAACAATAAAACCGCCCGACATCGGGCGGTTTGAAGTTCGGCTTTGAAGCTCGGCTTTGAAGCGGCCCATGACTCCACGCCCGCCAACGCTTCGCGTATCCCCTCTTCCTGCAACGGAAAATCTGCGCCCTGCCGATGCAACGCGGCGTCGTTTAGGCCGGTGTTGCGGGACTATCACCACGTCCGCCAGATACCCGGCGCGCAGCATGCCGAGTTCGTCGGGGCGCATCATCATCTGCCCGCCCAGCCGCGCGGCCGACACCAGCGCCTCGGTGGGCGTCATCCCGATGTAATCCACGAAATACTGCAGATCGTTGGCGTTGGTGCCATGCGGCATCCACGCAAAGCCATAGTCGCCGCCCGGCAAGATGCGAATGCCGCGCCGATGCATCTGGCGCAATGACTCCGACGCGATTTCAAGCTCGCGCTTGTACCCCATCTTCTCGGCGACCGCTGGCGTAATGCCGTATTCCGAGGCGTTGTACGTCGTGCGGATCAGCCAGCCGATGCCAGGCGCGACAAAGTGCTTGTCTTTGCTGGCCTCAAGCGTGTCTAAGGCTTCTTCATCGGCAAAACTGGCGTGACGGACCATTTCGATGCCGTGCCGCACGCATTGCTTGACCGATTCGCTGGACCGCGCGTGCGCCGCCATGCGCTTGCCATAGCGCTTGGCCTCGCTGGCCAGCATGGCGATTTCGTCTTCGGCGAACGGCGACATTTCGGCCGGCAAGCCGGCGATGTATTCGCCCGACAGGTTGATTTTCAGGTGGTCGACACCGTATTTGATGAAGGTGCGCGCCGAGCGTCGGATCTCCTCCGGGCCGCTGCACACGCTGCCAAAACTGAGTTCGTCGAAATGCATGTGCGGCAAGGTGTTGTCGCCTAGCGCGCAGATGGTGGTGATTTCCTGGCTGCCCGCCAGGTACCGGGGGCCGGGGCATTCGCCAGCGTCAATGGCATTGCGCAGCACAACGTCCAGCCGGGGTTTGGCCGCGGCGGCGTCAATGGCGCTGGTCCATCCCATATCCAGATACCGGCGGGCCACGCGTACCCCTTCTGCAAAACGTCTATTGGAATGAGGATCCGGCCTTGAAAGTGTTGCCGCTGCCGGGTCCCCAAGAATTCCGCAGCATCAGCATGGTGGAACAAGGCCGCAAACGCCATTTGACTGGCGAGATCAGCAGGTTGCTGCGCGTCGCTTTGGATTTACGCGGCATCCCCTAGACAGAAAGCATCCGAATGCACGGGCTGATTCGTCGCTTCCTTGG
>Ga0256900_1000084_pt1 | contig 27583 bp, 19 predicted proteins | sample MC6MC0688MT_FD_190190 | JGI IMG/M metagenome (GOLD analysis project Ga0256900, IMG submission 190190) | Metatranscriptome of enriched soil aggregate microbial communities from Iowa State University, Ames, United States - MC6-MC0688-MT... | ecosystem: Environmental > Terrestrial > Soil >... | reverse complement strand
TTTTTGCTCTCCCTTCAGGACTTGAACCTGAGACCCCCTGATTAACAGTCAGGTGCTCTAACCAACTGAGCTAAGGAAGAATATTCAACTGTTTCCCGTTGATTGGATTGCAAAGATAAGACGTCTTTTGAATTCCCCAAAATATTTTTTCAAAAAAAATTAAATATTTTTCCGCCTAATATTTCGATTTATAATAATCCAGGTATCCCTGCCAGTTTTTATCTGTATACAATTTCAGGATATTATCATTCGAGATGATCAGCAACTCGTATTCGTTAGCATTGGAAAACTCCCGGAACAATTCTTTTACCTTGCTGATCTCTGTAACATATTTTTGAGCCTCGGCAGCATTCTTAAATTCCTGCACCACCACCACGCTTCTTTGCCCGTCCAATGGCGTTATAGACACTTCCAGTTTTTTCCGGGCAGGCTTGCTGCTGTTATAATCCCTCAGGCCAGCTCTTATGCCATTGATCTTATTATCGGTCACCGGCGTGCTTACCATAACGTAATGCAGGTTACCCGGCTTATAGCTATACTGCAGGCTGCTATCTGCAGGCAATACCATAGGTCCGCTCACCTGGGTACTTAAGCGTGCCGAATCTTTCTTCCAGGCTTCCAACTGTACCTTCACGTATTGCTGCAGGTTTTTAGCCCACAGAATGGTTTCATCATTCTGGTTTTGTGCTACGAAAATAGTCAGTAAGCTATCCGCTTCTTTATAGTCCTTATTTCCCGCTATCGCTGCATATTTCACCAGTGTATATTTCTTCTGGTAAGGATTGATCTCTTTAGGATATAAAGCCGGCGCTGCTTCTGCATCCCTGTAGGCTTTCGCAAAATCCTGGGTCATCAGGGCATTATAAGCTCCCTCATAATGCTCTGCTATGCCGATACCATTGGTCTCGGGTCCTGCAGTAGCCTCCTGGCTGGCCGCAGCTACCATCTTCGCCCATTCTGAGCTGCCAAATTGGGATTGTAGCTTAGCCAGGTACTCCGTGGCCTTAGCTTTATCATTATTGTTTAAAGCGGTCAGGTAACGGTAATAGGTAAGCTCTGCGCCATAAATATGTTGCGGGTACTTACGGTCCAGCTCATCAAATGTACTTAAAGCCATTGGAATGTCTTCCATATTTTTGTAATAGCCTATCCCCAGCTGGTAAAGCGCTACTTCCAGGGCTTTACTAACGCTATCCATAGCCGGCTTTCCTTTAGGGATCAATGCCATTAAATCGCTTTCTGATGGTAAAGTGGCCCTTAACTGGTCTTCTTCCGACATCGCTACAGGATCATCACTGGAACTACTGGATGAGCCAAAAGGATTGCTCCGGTTCCAGTCATCTTTCAGTTTACGGTCGCCCCACTTCTGCTTAAAGCTGGCCATCCCCTTCTGCATATTGGAAGGGTTAGAGAAATACCAGGATTGCTTGCCCGAACTCAATGAGGTAGGTGCCGGCAAGGCCTGTGGCGCATTTGCCGCATTGCGGGCAGCATAAAGGCTGTCCAGCAAATACTTTTCCATATCCCGGATCTGCTTGCGCACTACAGACAACTGGTCTTTTTCACTCAGTTGCGCCAGGCGCAGCAAGCTGTCATTATATTTTACCTCATTACCCGGCCCGGCGATAAACTCTAAGGCACCGGCGCGTTGCACGGCAATGCTGTAGGTAGGGTTTTGCGCTTCAGTAAGGAAGGCAAGGGCACTATCATACGAGCTTTTGGCCGTATTATAATTATTCTGCAGGTAATAGATGTTACCCATCCCGGCAAAAGCCAGGCCTTTCTGGCTCACGTTTTTGGTACTGGTGCTAATGGCCTTCCTATATTCCGCAATCGCCAGGGCTGTATCTTTATTCGCCTCGTAAACCCGGGCCTGGGCGAAATGTATCTTATCGTAATAGTCTTTGTACTTCGTTTCCCGGCTCATCTTTTGCAGGCTGGCCAGCAAAGCACGGGTATCCGAAAAACCTCCGTTAATGCTATTGTTCACCTTGTTCATCTTGGCATAGAAGTCCATCTCCATTTCGGGCCTCAATGCGATCACTTTGTCAAAGGCAGAATCAGAGGCCTGGAATTTCCCTTCTTTTTGCAGCAATTGCCCGCGGATAAATGCGGCTCTTTGTCTTAACCAGTCCGGGCTGCTTTTATCTTCCGTAAGTGCAACCAGGTCATTCACCGCGGCCGGGTGATTATTTTGCTTCAGGTCCACAAAAGATTGCACGGTAGCAAAACGTCCATCCAGCAGGCTGTTATATTGCTTGCTGCTATGCATCATATTCAGCACGGTCTGCGCCAGGCTCAGCTGGCTATCCTGTGCCAGGGTCCGGGCCAGCCACATAATGGCATCATTCTTAGAAGTCTGGTGCAAAAGGAAATTCCGAGATTCTTCATCCGGCAGTTCTCCCAGCGCTTTTTCTGCTTTCTTATCCTTTTTCTTCGCTTTCTCTTTTTTCTCTTTTTCGGCGGTAGCAACGATGTATTTAAACGCGGCTGCCGCATTTTTATAATCCCCTTTATAATAATAAGCCTTACCTACAATCAGGTACATATTATCCTGCCACCTGCTCCGCGGGTCATGGATCTGTATGCCCACCCCGGCCTTACGGATCAGGGAGTCCAGGTCTACCGCATATTTTGTAGAGTCCACATTCGGATCGAAGGGGAATAAAGGCAAGAGCGAGTCATATTGAGTGACACTGTTGCGCTGCATATTTTCTTCTATTTTCCTTAGCCGCTCTTGCGCGTTGAAGTGGTAATTGTATTTGGTCGTGGTATTATGCCAGGCCCGGCGCAGGAAGGACCATTTCTTTTTGCGCATATCCTCGTTGGAATAGGCGTCTCTTTTCTTCTGCTCCTTGCCCCGCATTTTAGCATTATAGGCCTTTTCCCGGTCTTTAACCCGTTTCTTGGCCAGGGCTTCCCGCTCTAATTTAGCTTTAGCCAGGCTGTCTGTCCGGATGGCCCGGACAGCAGCAATACTATCTTTCAGGGCCTGGTTTCGGGCTTTTTGCTCCGTCAGAACCGTCTGTATACTGTCGTTATATTGTTTCCGGACCGCGGCCAGGGAGTCCTGCATATTTTTACGTACGGTAGCCAGGCTATCCTGCATTTGCTTGCGGACGACGGCCAAGCTATCTTTCATCCTGACTCTTACCTTTGCCAGGGAATCGGCCCGCGCCTGTCTTACCTGGGCAATACTATCCGTCCGGGCCTGCCTGGCAGTAGCCACACTGTCTTTATACGCTTTACTTTCACGGTACGCCTTAATGCGGTCCAGGCTATCCTTCCGGGCCACCTGTATCGTTTTTAAGCTATCCGCAACTCTTTGTCTTTCCAGTTTCTGTGCCTCCAGTGCGGTGCGCACACTGTCATTATAGCGTTTGTTGGCTGCAGCAGTACTGTCTGCAATCCGCAGGCGCTCTTTTTTCAAACTATCCTGCATTGCCGCCTGGGCCGACTTCATACTATCTATATAGCGCAGCCGGGCCTGCTTCATGCTATCAATATACTCCGGGGAGCCGGGCTTTAAGCTGGCCTGCCGGATGACTTCTTTGCGTTTAACGGTATCGGCTGTATTTTTAAGGGTATCCTGCTGCTGGGTATAATAGAATGCATTATCGTCCCAATATCTGGGCCTATTTAAGGCAGATAACCGGGACAAAATGATCAGACCGATAATGGTCAATATAATATATGCTACTTTTCCGTTCTTCAAGCTTTATATTGGGAAATAAAGATGTTACAAAGTTAATAACTACTTTAAAAATAAAATATTGCGCATATTAAGACTTTTTTTACGCTTATCTTATACTATTTTGCAGTTTTGCAGGTTAACAGACATAATATGAGTAAATTCAGCATCATAAAAGCGGGTTTGGCCCAGATAGAGGATATTATACAAATCGCTCATGCGACCTGGCCGGCGACCTATTCCGCTATCCTTTCCCCGGAGCAACTTGCTTATATGCTGGAGCAGTTTTACAATAAAACCTACCTCGCCGAAAGGATGAAACAGGGAAATTTATTTTACCTGGTGCAGCAAGCAGACGAGTTTCTGGGCTTCATGGAACTGGAAATTGATGAAAAACCGGGTTATACTAAATTACATAAACTGTATGTGCTGCCCAAAGCCCAGGGCTTAAAATTGGGCCGCCTATTACTGGATGAAGCCATCCTCATCGCCCAACAGGCGGCGCAGGCGGGATTATTCCTCAATGTGAACCGGTACAATAAAGCCAGAAGTTTTTATGATAAGCTGGGTTTTGAGGTGATTGAAACGGTAGATATCCATATTGGCAATGGCTTTTATATGAATGATTTTATAATGCAGCTCAATTTTAAGTAACTTTGTAGCGGTTTTCCTATAAGTTTTTATATCCCTAAAATTGAACAAATATGCTGGTACATCTTCATCCCGACAATCCACAGGAAAGAGTTTTAAATCAAATTGCGGACTTATTGCGTAAAGGTGGGGTGATCATCTTCCCTACCGACACCATTTACGGTATCGGTTGTGATTTCAATAATACACAGGCGATTGAACGCATTTGCAAGATCAAGAATATTCAACCTTCAAAAGCACAGTTCTCTTTTATCTGTAAAGACCTGAGTGAACTGAATGTATACGCGGCCAATATCAGTAACCCTACCTTCCGGTTCCTGAAACGCAGCATACCGGGTCCCTATACCTTTATTTTAAACGCCACGAAACTGGTGCCCAAGCTTTTAAAGACCAAAAAAGATACGGTGGGTATCCGCGTCCCGGACCATAAGATATCCCAGGCGATCGCTAATGCGCTGGGAAACCCGATCATGAGCACTTCCCTCCCCCAAAATGAATTTGTCGAATATTATACGGATCCCGAAATTATCCAGGAACAGTTCGGCCACCTGGTTGATATGGTCATAGATGGCGGTATCGGTAATACCGAAGTTTCTACGGTCATCAGCCTGGTCCATGACGAACCGGAACTGATCCGTCAGGGCGCCGGGGTTTTCGAACCGTAACTAATAAGGAACATACATTACTAAAACTACTATACCTGAGTTTTCTTATCGAATTTATAAGATGTCCACAAAAATAGAATCCCCAACACAACCTACACCAATGGAAGCGTACCAACACCAGGTACACCATCATTGTGAAAGCGGTGCTGTATCGAACCTCTTTACCAGCTATGGTCTTCCCCTTTCGGAAGAAATGGTTTTTGGTATTGGCGCCGGTCTCTACTTTGCCCATGTTACTTTCCTGAAGACTATGGGCGCCCCGACGACTACCTTCCGGTTTTTCCCCGGGCAGGTCTTCAAAATGGCGGCCAGGACCCTGGGCGTGCAATGTACCGTACGTACTTATAAAGACGCGCAAAAAGGCATGAATGACCTGGATGCATTACTGGCTGAACAAAAGCCGGCCGGACTGTTCACTAATATGCTCCACCTGGCTTACCTGCCTGATATTTTTAAATTTGAGTTCAGTGCGCATAATGTGATTGTCTATGGCAAAGAAGGAGAAGATTACCTGGTGAGTGATTCTATCATTGAGTTCCCCGTAAAAATCAGCCGCGATGAGCTGGCCAAAGCGCGCTTTGGTAAAGGCTTCCTGGGTTCTAAAGGAAGAATGTACCACGTTACGGACTTCAACCCGAAAGTGTCTTTAGAAGACGCCATCCGGGCCGGGATCCGTAAAATGTGCAAAAGAATGCTGAGCAAAGTTTACCCCTGGGGTGGCTTGAGAGGGATGCGCCGGTTGGCAAAAGGGATCAGTAAGTACCCGCAAAAGTTCAGCGAGGAACAAGTAGCTTTCTACCTGACTAATATAGTAAGGATGCAGGAGATCGTAGGTACCGGTGGTTCCGGCTTCCGGCTGATCTATGCCCGCTTCCTGGAAGAAGCCGCAACAAAACTAAACAGCCCGGAATTGGGCAGGTTGGCAGAGGAACTCAGATCAATTGCTTCAGATTGGCGCAACTTTGCCCTGAAGGCCGGGAAAACGGCAAAAACAAAAGGCGAAGCCATGCGTTCCGGCTGTGCACAATTAAGTGAGATGCTGGCTGCAATAGCGGACAAGGAAGAACAATTGTACCTGAACCTTTTAAAAACTGTCTAAGTTTTAAGCTAAACCAAGAAAATCATGACAACACCGATACCGGCCGATATGCTGCTCTTTTTCATCATCAGGATGGATATACCGATGATCGCCACTATGCTCAATGAAACGGAAACTTATGCAGGCATGGACCATGATCGTTTTCTCGGGTTCCTGGAGCAGGGTTTTGAGCGCCATCGTACTCTGGGCGATAATACAATACTGGCCTTACAAGGTAAATTTGGACCGGATAAACAGGTGGGCTATTCCTTCATGGGCAATAAGACCCTGAGCCCGTTTGAACTGGTACTGGTAGCCGATGAGCAGAAAATGATCGTCGACATGAATACGGACCCTTCTTTCGTTTTTGATGAAAACAGTTTTGTGATCCGCAAATAATTAAGCTTTTTAATGATGACGAAAGGACTGCAATGGAGTGATATGAAGTATCTGATGGTATTGTCCATACCATTTGCCGTGTTCAGCTCTTTATATGTTGATGGTATCGGTTCTTACCTGGTGCCCATTATGAATTTCATAGGTATACCCTTATTGGATTATATGTTCCCTGAGATCGGGAAAAATGAAACCGAGCAGACCTATAATGAAAAGAAAGTACATCCTTTCTTTGACTGGCTCCTGTATCTCAATGTACCATTGCAATATGCCTTATTATTTTATACTTTTTATATCCTTACCTACTCTGGCCTCCCGTTGTGGATCCTGATCGGCAAGGTGATGAGCATGGGTATTTGCTGTGCGGTGCTGGGCATTAATACGGCACATGAACTGGGGCACCGGAAAAACAAAACAGAACGTTTCCTCGCCAAGATGCTGCTCCTGAGTTCAATGTATATGCACTTCATCATCACGCATAACCGCTGGCACCATCATTATGTAGCCACGCCGCTGGACCCGGCTACGGCAAAAAGAAGAGAAACGGTTTTCCACTTTTTATTCCGCTCTATATTCGGCAATTATTTTCTGGCCTGGAAACTGGAAAAAGAAAGAGTACAAAAGCAGGGTTTGCCGGCATTTTCTTTCCGGAATGAAATGGTCCGTTTTACGCTGATACAATCCGCTTTTTTACTCCTTATTTATTTCATTTTTGACTGGCAATGTGTGCTCTGGTTTATACTGATGGCCGGTATTGGGATTACCGTCCTGGAGACGATCAATTATGTAGAGCATTACGGGCTTTCCCGGCAGCAGAATGAAGCCGGCAAGTTTGAAAAAGTGAGGCCCTGGCATAGCTGGAATTCCGACCATATCCTGGGGCGGATCATGTTGCTGGAGCTAACCCGCCACTCCGATCATCATTATAAAGCCTCGCGTAAATACCAGACCCTGCGTTCGGTGACGAACAGTCCGCAACTGATACTGGGCTATCCCGGATCCCTGGTCATTTCCTGGATCCCCCCACTTTGGTTTAAGATCATGGATAAGCAGCTGAAGGATTGGGAGCAGCAATCAGAGGGCATCAGCCAGGATTACCAGTTTGAATACATTGAAGAAGAGACTGACTAGCGTATAGTCGCAGAAAACATACAAATTATAGACACACCTTATACTAATTAAAAGTAGCTGACCTTGTGGGACAGCTACTTTTATTATTTGATCAAACCAATCTCTCTTAAGCGTTGGGTTAAGAACTCCCCGGCGGTAATATCTTCATAAAGTTTAGGATGCTCCGCATCAACACAATTCTCGAGACAACTCAGGTCCATCTCGCTGATGGGATGCATAAAGAAGGGTATGGAGAATCTCGGACTGCCCCATGATTCCCTTGGCGGGTTAACCACCTGGTGAATCGTAGACTTTAATTTATTATTAGTATGGCGGCTCAGCATATCACCCACATTGATCACCAGCTCATCTTCTTCGGCAATGGCATCAATCCACTCGCCTTCATGATTTTGTACCTGCAGCCCTTTACCCTGGGCACCCATCAGGAGCGTAATCAGGTTAATATCACCATGTGCACCGGCGCGCACCGCACCCTTGGGCTCTTTCAGGATCGGCGGGTAGTGAATTGCACGGAGGATAGAGTTACCTTTCAGGACCTTATTATCAAAATACTGCTCCTCCAGGCCAAGGAATATAGCTAATGCCCGCAGGACATAAATACCGGTTTTTTCCAATTGCTGGTAGGCTTCCTTACCTGCAGCATCAAAGCCGGCAATTTCTTTTACGGACACATTCTCCGGGTAACCGAATTGCTCTTTATCAGCTTCCTCCAGGTATTGACCAAAATGCCAGAACTCTTTCAGGTCTCCTTCTTTTTTGCCTTTGGCATGCTCTTTACCAAAAGAGGTGAAGCCTCTCTGCCCGCCGATACCGGCAACTTCGTACTGCTCTTTGGTTTCTGTTGGTAAAGCAAAGAAAGCCTTCACAGAGGAGTATAGTTGATCGACCAGCTCCGGAGAAAGAAAATGTCCTTTTAAAGCCACAAATCCTATTGCTTCATAAGCCTTGCCGATTTCATTAACGAATTTCTGTTTCCGGGCCGGGTCTTCCGAAAGAAAGTCGCGCAGGTCTACGGATGGAATTTTTTTTACGGACATAAATATTATTTTTATATTTAGTGTTTAACGATCTCTTTTACGATCCCTCCCTGTGGCTCCCGGACGGTCTGGGTAAAGATAAATGCCTTGGGATCTATTTCATGAACGATATTCTTGAGCCTTCTCACTTCCAGGCGGGTAACAATGGTAAAAATGATATCTACTTCGTTACTCACCTCATAGCTTGCTTTCATAAAACCCCGCTCTCCTTTATACACAGTAATACCACGGTTCAGGACCATCACCAATGCCTTTTTAATCTCTTCGCTGTTCCCTGACACTATGGTTACGCCGGTATAAGCTTCGATCCCTTCGATGACATATTTTGTGGTCTGGCTGGCGATGATATAGGTCAATATCGCATAAAGCGCGGTTTCAACTTTGATAAATGCTGCTGCAATCACGAAGATGATGAGGTTCATGCCCAGGATGATCTCGGTAATACTAAAGCTACTTTTCTTAAAAGTAAGCAGTGCCAGTACTTCCATCCCATCAAATGTACCGCCGCCACGCATGGACAAACCGATACCGATCCCCATAAAGAAGCCGCCGAACATCGCCACAAGCAATTTATCATGAGTAAGTTCCGGGAAAGGAATAAAATACATGGTGACCGCAATCAGCAAAATCGTCAAACTGCTGCGGATGGCAAAATGCCGGCCCACTTTAAAGTAAGATAATATAATAAAAGGAATATTCAGCAGGAGCAATAACAAGCCCAGGTTCCAGCCTTTTACTTCAAATAATAAAAGAGAGAGCCCCGTAACCCCTCCGTCCAGGAAGTGATTGGGCACCAGGAAGCTTTTCAGGGCAAAACTGGCGGACAATACGCCTAATATAAGGTATATAATATCGGAAATGGTGAATAAAGGGCCGTGATGTTTGGCTGCGGACATAATAGGTTTATTGTGCTAATTTAGATTTAATAATATCCAGGTTGGCCTGTTTCTTCGCATTACGGCTGTTGATCGCGGTTGCGGTATGGTACTGATGACTTTCGAGAAAGCGCTCCTGCAGCTGGTTCCAGTCCCGCTCATTGGTTATAATGCCAAACATGGCCAGCTCATCATACAGTTTATTACCGATCGTAAAGAAATCATCCCTTCCCAGGTAATCCAGGTCTGCATCTGCCAGTATCTGCTCCAGGTGGTTATTGGGGGCCTGCGGGATCTTTGTCGCCATGATCATTCCTTTGATCCTATCAATCTGCTGCTGGTCATAGCCAAACTCAGGCAGGTAGGTTTCCGCGATCTCGCAGGACTTCTGCTCATGCTCTTTAGCCCCGAATAAAAAACCGGTATCATGAAAAAGCGCAGCAGTTTTCAACAATACTAATGCGTCACCGGCAATACCTTCCCCGGCAGCAATCTGGATGGTCGATTCAATCACATCCAGCACATGTGCCACGCTATGGTAGGAGAGGTGCGCAGGCAGTTCCTCCCGTAATTTTTGTATAATAACTTTATTGACAGCCGGGTAATCCATGGTCCAAAATAAATTAAAATTTAGGAATCTTACAGCGTATTTTCCGCTTACTTTTTATTTTCTACAAAATACATGTCCATTTCCCCTTTACCTTTCACCTGCAGCTTGCCCCGGTAGGTACATTCAAAGGTATCTATGACCAGCAATTGAGTGCCTTCTGAAATATTAATTTTGCCGGGAGCTGAGTTTTGTTCCATGCGCGCAGCCGTATTCACGGTATCTCCCCAGATGTCAAAGGCAAATTTCTTAACGCCCACAATACCGGCGATCAGCGAGCCGGAGTGTATACCGATCCGGATATCCAGGCCATAAGGCACTTCTTTTTTGCGGGCTTCTACGAAAGCAAGGATGTCGAGTGCGGCTGCGACTGCATTCCGGGCATGCGCTGCATTTTTCACAGGCAAGCCACTCACCGCCAGGTAGGCATCGCCTATGGTCTTAATTTTCTCCAGGCCATGCTTTTCCATGATCTGGTCAAAGGCCGTAAAGTTGATATTCAGTTCGGCCAGCAATTCATCTACCCCTAATTGCTCGGCGGTCGCCGTGACGTTGACAAAATCGGTAAACAGTACCGATACCTCATCGTAATATTGTGCTTTGGAAGCCCCTTTTTCTTTGAGCTCCTCTGCCACTTCATGGGGTAAAATGTTCAGCAACAAATTATCTGATTTCTGTTTTTCCAGCTGCAACTCCTGGGTACGTGCCGTAACCTGCTGCTCCAGCTGCTCGTTCTGGCTTTCAAGTATTTGTTGTTTTTCTTCCGACAGTCGCTCTACTTCATCCAATTGCTTTTTCAAACGGTTGCTGGTACTGGAAAATTGCCAGGCCAGGTAAGCTGAGATGGAAATAGGGAAACTGACCAGTAAAGCTATAAACATCGTGCCCAGGGATGCGCTGACCCATCCACTTGTTTTGGAAGTGTCTATTTCTCCACCGTTAACTACTAATCCTATTATTAACAGGGCCACCATACAGAAGAAAAGTAAAACTCCGCCGCCTACAATAAATGCGCCACGTTCTCTTCTGAACATAGCACGTATAATAATGAAAAAGCCTTCCACAACTACAAACAATACATACAGCACCAAAACAAATGCTCCGATACGGGCATCAAACAGATGCACAATGGGCAATAGCAGGGCAATGAGCAGGAGTATATAGAAACGGGTTTTCTTTTTACCGAAAAGATTATTTACAAATCCTGTAATTGATAAACCAAACAGTAAAAATCCATAGAACAAGCCGTTCAATGCCTGGCTGGATTCCCAAAAATCATTACTGCTGCTTAATATGAAAGCAATGTAGGCCACAAAGGCTATGGATAAATTATACAAACCAAAAAACAGGTTGTACACTGCTTTCCAATAGAAAACGAAAAGCAACAGGTGTATGAAACTCAGGGCTACAAAAACACCTATGATAAGCATTAATATACTTACCGTCTCTTCATGATCCGGTATATAATAACTATAATAGCTATTGGCCTCTACTATCCCTAAGTTAATACCGGCCTTGCTCTTCCTCCCTTCCGGGACTAAAGTGTTATCATAACGCACGGCAAGGGTATGCCAGCCGGTATCCCGCAGGGAAAATATATAAGGATAATCCAGACCGGTCTTATAGCCCGACTTATCTTTAGCACCAATTGTGCCTAAAGTACATAATAGCATCCCATCCAGGTAGATTTCAGAGGCCCCGCTTTGTTTAATGGTTATGCTTAAGGGTATATAAAGAGCAGATGCATCTGTTCTGAACTGATAGCGTAACCAGGCAATGCCCCTGTAAGCGGCAGCCGTATCGGTATGCTTCAGGTAGCGACTGTTAACCATGCTCCAGGCCGAATCTGGCCAATCAGACCGCTTATAATTGGTATCGTCACCCGCCTTAAACTTCCAGCTTTCAGTAAAATAATGTCCTTCCCGGAAACTATCCACAGTTAGTGTCACATCCGGAACGGTTTGCGCATAACTCCATTGCCCCGCCAGTAAAAGCAGCAATAAGCATTTAAGAGCAATAAAATATCTAATCATAAACCTGGAACCTATATTAATGCTGCGCACAGAAAATATTTGTTAAAAGTACAAAAAATGGGATAAGCACAAGAGCACTTGCCGGTAAGTAATTACTTAGGCTGCTCCACAAAATACATATCCATTTCGCCTTTGCCTTTTACCTGCAGCTTACCGCGGTACGTACAGTAAAAAGCATCTCTTACCAAAAGCTGCGTATGTTCTGAAATATTGATTTTGCCGGGAGCCGAATTTTGTTCCATACGCGCTGCTGTATTTACAGTATCTCCCCAGATGTCAAAGGCAAATTTCTTCACACCTACAATCCCGGCAATCAGCGAACCGGAATGAATACCGATCCGGATATCCAGGCCATAAGGCACTTCTTTTTTGCGGGCTTCCACGAAAGCCAGGATGTCCAGGGCCGCCGCTACCGAATTCAGGGCATGAGCTGCATTTTTCACGGGTAATCCGCTCACCGCCAGGTAGGCATCGCCAATTGTTTTGATCTTCTCCAGGCCATGCTTTTCCATGATCTGGTCAAAGGCCGTAAAGTTGGCATTCAGTTCCTCCAGTAACTCGTCCACCCCTAATTTTTCAGCGATCGCGGTAAAGTTCACGAAGTCGGTGAATAGTACCGATACCTCATCATAATATTGCGCTTTAGAGGCCCCTTTTTCTTTTAATTCCTCAGCTACTTCATGCGGTAAAATATTCAGCAATAAATTATCCGATTTTTGTTTTTCCTGTTGTAATTCCTGCGTACGTGCTTCAACCTGCTGTTCCAGTCTTTCGTTCTGGTCTTCCAGCAGCTGTTGCTTTTCAAGCGACAAAGCAGCCACATTTTCCAGCTCTTTGCTCAATGCCTTACTCGTGGTTGAAAAGCGCCAGGCCAGGTAAGCCGATATGGACAGCGGGATGCCTAATATAGCCGACAAGGAGAAATAGGATAGTGTTGGATTAAAATTTATAGTACCTCTTATTATGGAAACGGTAAGCAATGCAAAAGTGAACAATAGGAAATAAAGTACTCCACTACCCAATATCAGTGAACCGGGCACCCGCTTCACTATAGCCACGATTATCATGACAATGGTGTAAATGATAGTGCTACCCAGCAATACCCAGATAAATAGTGCCGTTAAATTAAACACTCCGTAGTCATCCAGTAAGGCGATTAACAGGGAAAGTACGCAAAGTATCAGGATGATCAATAAGGTCCTGTTATTTTTACTGAACACATAAGAAATAAAGGCACAAAGAGAAAAGCAACTGATGATCGGACCAAAATTTAAAACAGCTTTATAAAAATAGTCAAACTGCATGCTTACCGCATTGAAGTAAACATAAGTCGATATCAGGTTGAGCGCAATACTAAAGGTAAATATCGCGAAAATAAGATTGGCTTTTTCTTTTTTATAAAATAGGAAAAATAAGCAATGCACCAGGAATAAGGCAAAAAACAGTGCGCCCAATCCTACCAGCACACCCCCTGAAAAGACACTACCATACCTGGATTGGTGAAAATGCTTAAGGGTATCTTCAATTCTGAATGCAAACCACCCCATAGCACCATCAGCCACGTCTACGTTGCTCTTAAACCGTATAGCGACCTGGTGATAGCCGGTATCGGAAAAATGAAGCAGAACGGGATTTTCTTTCAGGTATTTATAGGCACCTTTTTGATTTGAGGCCGGTATACGACCCAGTGCCGTGTTCAGCTTACCATCGATGTATAGTTCCAGTGCCCCATTCGCATCAAAGATCATCATAAAAGGCTGTCCGGACATAGCACTATCGATATGCAGCTTAAAGCGGTACCAGTTGACTTTTACCGCATTTTTATTATCAATGAGGCCGCTGCTGTCTATAGCCCAGGAACGGTCATCAAAATCTTTTGACGCAAAGGCCGGCAGATCTTCATGACTGACCTTTAAAATATGATCAAGCTTAAGCGGGGTAAAAGAGTAAGCAATACTGTCGAAAGCATCCTGCCCTAACTGCCGGGTTTTGACCTTTAAGGTATCTCCTTTAAAGTAAGATTGGGCACCGGCTATAGTAGTAGCCAGTAACAGGAGGAGCGGCAACAGGATAAGGGAACTGAATAGTTTTTTCATATTGCTACTTAATAAATCGCGAATATGCGCCGAAAGTTACTATTTAATTAAACGATTCTCTAATGCCTGTACATTTATATTTATCAAGGCTAAAGTACGATAGCGCAGTAATCTTTAAACAGGCTGCTTTACTGTTCCAGCATAAACGTTGTTTTCATATGCAACAGCCCTTCTTCCCTGGTTAAGATCACCTGCCAGGTTCCCTTTTTCTGAAAACGCGCACGCAGCTCTGCCGGATTTCTATAGGCATCTGGCCAAATAATAACGGGCACCGTACTTCCTTTTTGTAAATTCAGTGCCGGCACCGCTTCTTCCATCCGTATCGTCGCATTTACAGGCCCGGCAGCCTCATTTTGTTTTTGATCTATATTTATTAAAGTCACTTTTGCCCAGCTCCCGCCTATATCTGGCAGTATATACCGGCTAACCATCTTTTTCAAATAAGCGGTATCGGCAATTTTAGCCAGCCAGGCGGTATCTTTTACCGCGAAACCGGCATTTTCCAGCCAGTAAAATAGTTCAGCACCGTTACCCTTGCTATCAGGCGTATCTTTTTCTCCTTTTAACAGGTAGAATCCGTGTATCGTTCCCGGCTGCCATACTACATGATGATTTTCCAGCCAGGCCCTGAACTTTCTCTGATCTGTCTTTCCCTTATAAAATTTTATCGGCTCAAAATTAACTTCCTGCACGGTATAGCCGCCTGTAGTATCCAATATTTTCGTCTCGCCTACCCTTACCAGACCGACCAGGTCGGCAGTAGCATAATCGCTGAGACTGTTCGCATAATACCAGGTACTGTCCTTATTGTCCTGTGCCCGCGAAAGCAAGCCGGATAATAATAGCAAGCCGGCCAAAAGCATCTTTCTAAACATCATCAATCCCATACTTCGCCAGCTTATTATACAGAGTTGTGCGATCAATATTCAATAATTTGGCCGCCTTTGATTTATTGTATTTGGTTTCGGCCAGGGTTTTTATGATCAGGTCTTTTTCTGTTTGCTGTTGTAAAACCTTCAGATCGGCAGTAGACTCCGGTTCCTGGTCCATGAGCGATAATTCCATATCTTCAGGCAATTCATTACGGGTGATCAGGTCGCCCTGCGTCAGCAATACGGCCCGCTTGATAATATTTTTCAGTTCCCTGATATTACCCGGCCAATGGTATTGCATAAAGATCTTACGCACCTCCGCATCAACACCTCTTACATTCTTTTGCAGTTCCTGGTTCGATTTCCGGATAAAATAGCGGATAAATTCATCAATATCCTCCCGCCGCTCTCTTAAAGCCGGTATTTTAATCTTAAATTCATTAATCCGGTGATACAGGTCTTCCCGGAAATTGGCATTCTGGATGGCAGACTTGAAGTCTTCATTGGTTGCCGTAACCAGTCTTACATCTACTTTGATGACTTTATGACTACCCACCGGCACCACTTCTCTTTGCTCTATAGCGCGTAGTAATTTTACTTGTACATCATAACTCAGGTTACCCACCTCATCCAGGAAAATAGTACCGCCGTTGGCGAGTTCGAATATGCCGGTTTTATCAATAATAGCGCCGGTAAATGCTCCTTTAACATGGCCGAAGAGCTCTGAGGCCGCCAATTCTGAAGAAAGCGCACCGCAGTCCACAGCTATGAAGGGTTTGGAAGCGCGTTTACTGGTGTCGTGCAGGGCGCGGGCAATGTGTTCCTTCCCCGTTCCGCTCTCGCCGTTGATCAATACCGACATTTCTGTTTGTGCTACGAGGGCTACGTGCTGGTGGAGTACCTGTGCCGCTTCTGAAGTTCCTTTTACAAACGCACTTTTCGAGGTAGTCTCTTCTTCCGCTGCGATTTTGGGCGTTTCCGGTGCGCTTGCCAGCGGCTGTTCCGCAGGGCGGGCATTTTTGAGCAACATTAAGAGCTCTTCCTGGTTGATCGGCTTGGTTATGTATTCATAAGCGCCCTTCTTGATACATTGAACGGCCACTTTTACATCGTTAAAGCTGGTCATCATGATCACCGGGATCTTTATATTATGCTGGATCTTAAAATCCAGTAAATCCAGCCCGTTACCATCCGGCAGCCTGTAGTCCAGCAGCAGGGCCTGGAATTCCTTATCCTTGTTCAGTACTGTCTTAGCCTGTTCTACATTATGCGTTAATACCACCTGGTAACCATGCCGGCTGAGATATCGCTCTAATATCTGGGCAAAGGTGATATCATCTTCAGTAATAAGCACTCTATCCATATTGATTAAAGGTACGCATTTAAAAACTACTAAAAAAACGAAAGCCACCCTTGAGAGGTGGCTTCGTTTTCCCTTTTTTTGTTTGTTTTAGTCGCGATGTATGAAGATGAAAAATCTTAATTCAATGTTTTAATGCGTTTGGTAAAAATCAGACTATAACCGTTGAAGATTATAGCCTGACTTTAAAATTTATAACCTTAACGTGAATAGTATAGTACCATAACTGTGCCAAAATTACAAAATAGATACAAAACGTTGATTATCAATTATTTAAATTATTTTAAGATTTTTTCAACCAACAGGAAAGTGTTGGAAACATCAACAATTTGTAGAAAGTGTAGAAAAAACCACACACATTGCAACACCTGGTATACCACAAAAAATAAAGACCAGCCTTTAAAAAAAAGCCGGTCTTCCGATTTTGAGTTTAATCTACTATGTTGAAAAAACTTTATAATTAATTGACTTTGGTCTATTTAGCAATTTGCTTGCCATCTGCACCGAAATGTAACATTTCTGTTTTGTCGGCTCTTTTACCCGTAACTTCATAAATTACCTGGGTACCACTTTGAATGATGGTGGCAGATTCTGCTTTAAAATCTTTAAACGCATCTGAAGTCAAAGTTGCTTTAACGGCATCCGGAAGTTCATCTAACGTGATGGCTTTTTTGGCATCCTGAACTTGCTCTTGTGCATTGATGGTTTCGCTGGCGTTAACTACTGTAGACATTCCCAAAACTAATGCTGAACTCAGCATTACTACAAATAATTTTTTCATAATTATTTCCTTTTTATTGATTTAAAACATTGTTTAACAATGATATACATTGCCAAGACCATGCCAACAGCCACAAAATACCTTACATGCTGATAATCAATAAATTAAGAATAAGTTTTGAGCGCCATTCACATAAATTTATGTTGAAAACATCAACATTTAGTTGCGAAACGGGCACAGGTATCAGGATTGTAACAAGCGCGTAATGTCCTCCACCAGGTCATCGATCGCCTGTTCATCATACTGGCCTTTCCTTAACTGCAATTCCTGGATGCGGGCCTGTCTTCCTTCGGCTGTATAGCCTAACTGAGAGAGCCTGGAGGCCAGCTTATGAAAGATCTCGGAGAGTTGCTGTGCCTCTGATGCTTCATTATGAGCTTTGATCAGCTGTATATCGGCCTGGGTTTCTTTTCTGAACAAATCCATGATGGGGTCCCCTTCAACAGGTGCCGCTAACCCTTGAACCTGTTCTTGTAAAGCAACACCTATAGTAAGTAATAATTCTTCTACAACGAAAGGTTTGCGTACCAATGCATCAAAACCGGCGGCGAAAATATCGCCGATTTCCTCGGGCAAAACCTGGGCCGTTAGCGCTACAAACTGGACCTCCTGGGTAGCCTGCACTTTCCTCTTCATCATTTTCACCAGCTCCATACCCGAGTATTCCGGCATCCTGATGTCCATCAATACATGGCTTAATGTCTCTGGCACGGGTTCTGCCAGCAGGTCTTTGGCACTATAAAATATCTTATAAGCAATATGGTGCTTCTTCAGCACTTCAGCACAGAGTTCCAGGATAAAGCTATCATCGTCAATCACCCAAACCAGCCTTGGCGGTGCTTTAGCCAGGGCATTTTGATTATTTTCAGCGGTTGCCTGGCCGGAGTCGCTTAAGGAATAAGGTATAAACACAGAGAAGGTAGATCCAACATCAGGCACAGAGCTGACCCTTATATTACCCCCCTGCAGTTCTGCCAATGCTTTTACTATAGATAAACCCAGGCCGCTTCCCTGGCTGAGTTGCTCTGTAGGCGCCTGTTCAAATTCATTAAAGATCCGGTCCTGGTCCGATTTGGAAATTCCTATGCCCGTATCTCTTACTTCGAACGTATAATGCACTTTATCTTCCCCATAAACTTCACTGATCTTCAAGCCTACACTACCGGCATTGGTAAACTTTACGGCATTATTCAGGAGGTTAAGCAATATCTGCTTTAAACGGAAAGGATCCCCGTAAACGATCCTGCTTTGATCCGGCAACTCAATATTTTTTTCAAACACCAGGTTTTTACGCTGTGCCTGTATCGCAATAATATCGACAACCTGTTCTACTACCGATAAAAGATTAAAGGGTTTGCAGGTAATTACAAACTTATCGGAATTGATGCGGTTAAAATCCAGTATCTCGTTGACAATGTGCAACAGGTGCAACGAGGATTGGTGTACCACCCCTAAAAACTTGCGCTGGTTTTGCGTATCTTCTTCTCTTTGCACCAGTTCGGTATAGCCGATGATTGATTGCAGGGGCGTTCTGATCTCGTGGCTCATGTTCGACAGGAACTTTTGCTTGATGCGCCCGGCTTCATCGGCATCTTCTTTAGCCAGGATCAATGCTTTACGATAACGGTTACTGCGGGCGATATCATTAAAGATGAGCCCTGCCAGTACAATGCTTAATATCACAAAGGAGATAAGCAGTACCCGGTTGGTCTGCAGCCCGGACTCAATGATATCGGCAGCCTCTTTATTATTGTTATAATTATCAATTTTAGCGGCACTCTCGATTTCGTTTAAGGTCAGCAAGAACTGGTTGATCAATAAGGTACCGGCAGTATCCAACTGGATCCTTTTGGCATTCAGTTGCCTCAGCTGGGAACTGCGCTGAGACTCTATCTGGCTGATAGAGGCCCCGAAACGGGAAATAGCCTTATTATCTTCTTTCAATAATTGGGTATCTACCGCGATCAGTTTTTCTTCCTGCGTATGCTGGGTAACGGTCGGTGAAACAGTGGGCTGTTCTTTCTTACGTCCCCAGAGCTTATCCCAGAAATTTCTTTTCTCCGGCGGTACCGTATCTTCACGGGTGACGGTAGTCGTGGTGACCGATTTGACTTCTTTCAGTAATTTGGAGGATTCCGGCTGGCTGATCGCGCTTTCTTTATTAATAAAAGTAGTCAGGCGCTTTACCTGGTTGCCCAGCGTATCATTGCCTTTAAAATCCCGGTTCAGCTTTACATACTGCTCAAAAAGCATGATCTTTTTAGTCAGCAGTGCTTTCATCAGGATGATACGTTCTCCCTGACCCGGGTTGGCATTAACCAGAGTTCCCAGACGGTCCAGGTCGGTGCTTATCTTTTCGGCATGATCAAAAAAAGAATCCAGCACCTGGCTATTCACCTCGATGCTTAAAGTACGCTGCATGATGTCCAGCTTGGTTACGTCTTTAAAGATCGTGTTTACCAGGGCCAGGGGCGGATAGGGATCGGACATTTTACGTACCGGTTCCGAAATTTTCTTAAAATTATATTCTGTCAGGCGCCAAAACAACAGCACGACAATGAGCGCGACGCCCAGGGTCAGGGTAATTTTCAGCAGCAGGGAATTTTTATATTTCATGAAACATAAAGGTAGGTATTTTATTATTTTATACGCTACCGGGATGGTGTTACATGAATTTTCCGGAGTCCGTTTGCCAAAAGGAGCCTGGTGATTAGGGTACTCAGGTAGAGGTGATCAGTGCGGCATACATTTCCCCGCCATAGGCGGACTGCCGGGTATTTATTTTTTCGGCGGCATAGCCGAGGGATAAAAACAGGGAGCGTAGCTGGTTAAAACTAAGCGGAAAAGGGACCCAACGATTGGCGCTTTCCGTATCATATTCTACAATCAGCCATTGCTTTTGGCCGATGAAGGCCGGTTCCAGTTTTTGGAGGAATGCTTTTTTGCCCCGGATATAGTGCAGGGAGTTGGCCATCAGGATACCATTCAGTTTACCTAAAGATAGCTGTTCCTGCTCCATATCGGCCTGCAGGAATGCGACACTTACCTCATTTCCCATAACCGGCGCAAGAGACTGGCTTGCTTTATCGACCGCTATGATCTGGCTTTTGCCTGGCAATACAGCGGCAAGCACCCGGGTAAAGGTCCCGGAGCCACAGCCCAGGTCAGCCCAGCGCTGCCCTGCCGGTAAGGCAAAACGTTCTTGCAAAGCAGCAAAAAAAGTGGCGTACATAAATGAATTAGTATTTGGCCTGGCCTATATCCAGCCGGTCAAATTTACCGCTCTCATTTTTATGGAACTTGAAGAATACTTTAAAAGTACCCCACTGCCCGGCCTTAAAGTTTCCATAGATATCCCGGCCTTCATTTTCCACTTTATCGATGCTTATAAAATGCTCGGTACCTAAAGCTTTTTCGAAGAAATTTTTAAAATCTATGGTATTACCATCATCAGTCATTACCGGGTTTTCGGTAAAGTAGGTATACCATACTTTATCCCCGTTTTGCAGGGCAGAGATGGCTTGTTTTACGGTTTCGTCGTTTATTTTTGAAAGGTCCATAGTGTTTTGTTTTGGAGTGGCGTTGGGAGTTTTAGTTTGTTGCTGACCGGCCTCCTGCCGGGCATTACAGGAGCTGAAGCAGAGGTTACCTGCCAGTAAGAGCATTGTATAAAATTTCATAGGCATAGATTTAAAACAAATATGCATTATAAAGTTAAACACATTCTACCCTATCTTATCGCAAGTATAGCATATCTTGTATGGCCAAGCTGAACAAGTGCTATAATTGAATCATCCGTTAAGCCTTACCTCAAAGGAACCTCTATCCGGATCTCATAACCAGAAGGATTGTGCTTTTCAATGGTTAGTGCTCCATTCACCTGCCTTGCGCGCTCTTTCATATTACTCAAACCGATACCGGTCTTCACGGCTCCCGTATCCCAGCCGGAACCATTATCTTCATAGACTATTGTCAGCTTATTGCCCACTTCTGTAAAGGAGATCATGATCCGGTCGAATTCGGCATGTTTGATAGAATTGGTAATACATTCCTGCAGCACCGCTTTGAGTTGCGAAAACTGGTAATGACTTATGAAACGATCCGTTTGTAATTGCTCTTTGATCTCGTAATCGTAAAGGTTCAGTGTTTTTAGTTTTGTCAGCGTCGCTTCTGTCTCGCTGATGAGGCTCCCTATGGATTGTAGTTTATCTGATTTAAGATCATGGGAGAGACTCCTGATGACGGCCATCGTATTTTCTATGTGGCTTTCCAGCTCGGCGCGCATAGGCTCATCATCCCCGATCACTTTACAGGATTTGGCCAGTGATTTGGCATAGAGTAATGCCGGCCCGGTCTCATCATGCAGGTTACGCGCCATATTCAATTTGAACTCCAGGAATTTTCTTTTTTGCCTTTGCCGGATGATCACCAGTATACTTCCCCCTAAAATAAGCAGTAATAAAGCACCGGATGATAGCCCCCAGATCAGGCGCTCTTTTCGTTTATTTTCTGCCGCCGCATCATCGAGCATTACCTGCTGTTCTTCTGCCTTAACCTGGGCATACATCATCTCATCAATATCTTTTGATAACAAGGTCCTTGATGTATCTAAGTATTTGATTGCTTCCTCCAGCAGTAGTGCACTTTCCCGGTAATTGCCCTGTTCAAAAAGTAAGCGGGCCTTTTGCTCTTTGAGCAAATACTTATTATAAGGTTGAAATTCATCGGCGTCTAGTGCTTCTGAACTATTCAAATATTTTTGAGCACTGTCCGGCTGATGTTGTGCCAGGAAATAATCCAGTTTGAAGCTGGATAAATTAGATTGTATATACGGCTTCAAATAGTCCGGGGTTTGGTCACTAGCCAGTAAACTATCCATACCTTTGAAGGCATTTAGTTGTAAATCAGGACGCTTCTGGACCAGTCCTTTTGTATGTAGGGTCAGGTATTGTAAATAGACAATATTTGATTTTACAAGCGCGGTCTTTGCCCCTGACTTAGGTACCTGATTGAGCATAGCAGCTATCATGCCTTCTGCAATTTGACCTTCAGCGATATTACCTGTTTCAAAAAGCGCAAGCGCAGATTTTTGAGTGACCATAGCAGCCTGAACGAGATCGGAAATGTTCCCGGTTCCGTTTGCTGCTATTTGCTGTAAATAAGATTTATTTTCCTGATATAGGGCAATTACCTTTTCCCAAACTTTTTCTGTAAGGTAATGATCAGCTATAATGGTTAATGCGGTAAGAGAAGGTTTATTATTGGCCTCCTGTTCCAACTGATTGATTTTCTCACCATAGTAGAGCATTTCTCCATTCCGGGCATTCATTTGTGCCTGATTGCTTAATATACCATAGTACTTTCTTTGTTGCTCCGGATTTGCGGCTGGAGCAAATGCCATTTTGCGAAGCGGCTTTAGTATTCCCAGAAGCTCTTCATGCCTGAAATAATTATTTTCTGAAAGTAAGTGCTGCATCAGGTTATAGACAGAGTCGGCATATATTTCTGCAGTTATTTTCCCACTACTATATGAATCATCTACCCGGCTAATGATCAGCCTTACAGAATCCTTACGACTGTCTGCATAGCTGTAAGCAGTAACAATTAAAGACAACAACAATAAAAAAATAGTTTTAAGGATATTGTTCATGGTTTTTGACATTTTGATCATACTGTTTATATACTTAGTAAAGCCCATCGTTATGCTAAGACCGGCAGCTAAAGATTTAGGACACAAACATACACACCGGGAATTACACCCAAAAGCATTCCTTATGATTTAATATATACCTTTTCAAGGTAAATATTTAGGCACGTATTATTACCGTCTATGGATAAAAAAACCGGGCAAAAGCCCGGTCTATATAACGCAACAAAACAAAATCAGTCTTTACGTACTTTATAGGCAGCTATAATCCCCTGTTCGTTGATTACCTGTATAAAGTATAAGCCGGGAGCAAGTGCCGTCATATCCACTTCCTGTTTTTGAGTCCCGGAAGGCACATTAAACGTTTTTACAGTCCGGCCGGCAATATTCAAGACTTTTAGGGTCGCGGCGTTGGTCAACCCATCTACCGTTAAGCGATTGGTGACCGGGTTCGGGTACACCCGGATTCCTTGTTTTCCTGCAAAAATTACCATACTAACCTGGCTATAATTATCTTTACTATCCATTCCGATCTCTTTCAACCGGTAGAAATTTTTACCCTCAAGTGGTGCTTTATCCGTAAAGGTATACGCTAAGCGGTTTGTGCTGTTCCCCCCCGAAGCAAGACTGGCTACCGTGCCGATGCTGCCCCAGTTTTTACCTTCTGCACTACGCTCGATCTCAAACCCTCTATTCATCAATTCTTTGGCGGTGCTCCAGTTTAATAGCGCGTAGTCACCCGCTTTTGCTGCATTAAAATATTCCAAAGTGACCGGTAAAGGAGTTACGGTCAAAGCCGTTGAAAACCCATCAAACAGGTAGTACACCCCTTGCACATTGGTCAGGGAAGTGGCTCCCGGCCTGAATTGGCCAAAGGTCATGTATTCCTCGCCGCCTACAGCAGTATATTGCAAGGTTACCGGTACCCAGGTATTACGGGAGGCAGCTCCATATACATCTGTATTCGACGCAGGTATCAGCACACGGCCACTACCAAATGAATTGACAATAGAACCATAGTTAGAGGACCCGGCCTCTGTACTTGCATTTGTAGGAGCTGCGGTAGAAAATACGATCCCAATAAACCCTTGCTCTGCAACAGGCAGATCCAAATAGCTCACCACCGGCATCATACCCGAAGGAGAAGCGCCAAATAAATGTGCGGTGTAGAAGGAAACCGTATAAGTAACACCTGCCACCAGGGGAGCTGACAGGTGGTTCGTAAGATATTCTTTATAATTAGCTAGCGGGTTATTTCTGATTTCCATAAAGCCCCCGACAAAACCTGCTCCGCTATAAGCGCTTATATGGCTGGCAATATTAAAGCCACAACTATTAAAATAATCGGAGGTCCCTGCCGTAGGCTTCATCCAATCAGTAGCCCGGAGGGCATAGGTGGGATTCGTCTGCTGTGCGGGACAGGAAGACATTGTTTCGAAATCAGGATTTGAAATATTCTGGGCAATAGCGATATAACCCGTCAATGCGGCTAAAAGAGTAATGATGGCTTTCATGTTTTGATATGTTTTATACTTGTTGTTTTTTGTGAATGGCATTTGCAGTTATGGTCCCTTAAGCCCGCGGAACACCGTTTTACGCCCATGAGCTGAAACAGCGCTAGCGATTTTCTTACAATTGCCTAACTATAAATTTAATAAACATTATAAAGGATCTGAATGCCTATAGTACTATCTGAAGTTATCGGTCGAACAAATTGAATCCTTACGCATACTACCCTGTGCTAAATGTTTACCCATAAAAAAACCGGGCAAAAGCCCGGTTCTTTTTATTACGCAACAAAAACACACTAATCTTTCATTACTTTAAAAGTACTTATGTTTCCTTGTTCGTTCACTAAGTGGATGAAGTACAAACCGGAAGCAAGGTCACTCATATTGATCTCTTGTTTTTGGGTTCCGGCAGGAACTTTATACGTTTTCAGGACCTGGCCCGTACTGTTCACCACCCTGATGTTGCAAGCAGCAAATAAGCCGTCAACAGTCAGGCGGTTGCTTACCGGGTTCGGGTAAACGCGGATTCCTTTGGTACCTTCAAAGGTTACCATACTCACCTGGCTGTAATTGTCTTTACCGTCTAAACCGATTTGTTTCAGGCGATAGAAGTTTTTACCCTCAAGTGGCGCTTTATCCGTAAAGGTGTAATCTAAGCGGCTTGCGCTATTACCGTTTGCGGCACGACTTGCTACGAAGCCAATGCGGCTCCAGTTCTGGCCATCTGCACTACGCTCGATTTCAAACCCTTTATTCATCTGCTCTTTTGCAGTACCCCAGCTCAGTAAAGCTTCGCTGCCTTTTGCCTCAGCGGCAAAGTAAAGCAGGGTAACCGGCAATACTACAGAAGTGATCTCGGTTGAAGAAATATAGACAAAGCTACTGAATGAATTGATGTTATGGAATTCAACATAGTGTACACCGTTTTCGATACCGGATACTGCTGGTGTCAAAGCAATAGCTTTGCCCGGGTTGAATAAACCATCATTGTATACATCCGTTAATACGCTGTCTGCACCACCCTCATACTTGAACCAGCCATTCGTCTGGCTACCTGGTACTATGGTCGCGTTCATCTCATCTACGCTGTAGTAGATTCTTACTTTACCGTTAGAGATCGCACCGACATTATTATTGGTTACCGTAGTAATACGGGGCATTACTTTAGTAATTCTTGTACCGTCGTTGTACTCAACGCCTTCCGGAGTAATGGTTACCTCCAGGTTGCCCAATTCAGTAGCTGTGTAGTCAGAAGCGCCAAAGAGTTTCTGCGTAGCATCCCCTGTTTTGTGGAAGTACTTCCAGGTACCTACGTTACAGGCATTGTCATAAGTAACGGTAGACTCTGTTACTGCCGGCAAATATACCTGTCCGGTATTCAATGGCGTCAGTTTCGCGAATGTGAAATAGCTCATACCATTTGCAAAGGCACGCTGTACTTCATAGTCTGTTCCGTTTACCGTAAGCGGCACTACGGTAAGATTAGTAGTGAAGGCCGTATCGTCCGCAAACAGAATTGCGTAAGCACCACAGGCATCGCCTACCGGTAAGGTAGTCGTACCTACTGATGCTACCGGGAAGCGAAGCATCATTGTGCTGCTTACCCCTGTATTTTGCACCTTCCAGGTACGTTTCATACGACGGGCGTTATTGGTACCTCCTTCATAGCTAAACGCAGTAAAGGTAGTGGCTGTATTGGTCATGGCAACGGTGCTGCCATTATCCCCCCAAAGCAGGAACTGTCCATCGCTTAAAGCATTCTGGTTGTCCATATTTGTAGCAGCAATTGCTCCAAGGCCCATCGTTACTTGTCCGTTGGTATTGGTATGCTGGCTGCGGCTTTGTTTTTGATGCAAAGCAGACAAGAAGTCGTTACCTACACCGGCCACATTATTATAGAAACCAGCATTCGCCGTAGCGTTCCATACAACAACGTTTTGAGCAGTCGTGTAGTTATTCGTATTATTTAAGGTGATACCATATTTAATCGCCAGGTACGCATCTACTTTATTACGTTCGGCTGCAGTAATCGTACCATTGCCATAGATAATCACTTCACCTATATTACCGGTAAATCCACCATCATCACCACTACTTCCGACACCATTATTCGCGCCAAAAATATGTCCTCCCGTTATGGCTCCTCTTGCACTATGCGTACTTAAGGCTCCTACAGTTGCACCATTTAAGCCCTTGCTCATGTCAAGATTAGTAAATTTATGATACATAATACTTGGCGCTGTAGTAAGGAAATTGATGTTCCCAGGGTTAGCAATTATAAGTCCGCCACCGGTATTATCCCTGCGGGCAATATCTCCATTTGCATAAAGGCCCGGATGATCCCAGTTATTGCCGTTTAAAGTAGTATTATTCATACCAACATTAAAATAACGGCTTCCGGACATCCCTTCTTTGGTCAATGTGAATATATCATAGTTAAGCGAAGAAACTGTAGGCACTTCTATATTACCGATCTTCTGGTTAGTCGCCGTAAAGTTAACGCCCGGGTTAAAGTTGAAATAGGTTGCATCCCCTTTCTTAAACTTAGGCAAGTCTGCTTCTGCGATCTGACGGGAAATAACACCTGCATTAAAGTCGGCCCAGCTACTCACATCTGTACCTTCACCATCTGATTCTACATCTACATCGGCACGGTACCATTGCGTCAGGTTATTAGTCACCCCACCTGGTCCTTGTATAACGGCAGCAAAAGTGAAATAACTACCATTAGCTAAAGTAACATCCGTATAAACATACTCTTTACCCGCAACCATTATGGTATTCGTCATATCTGTGATCACATCACTCATATTGATCGTAGTATCCGTACTCTGGATCAGTTTCATGTTGCTGTAGCCTTTTGGCCAGGCCACACGTACGGTACCTACAGTAGCCGTATTCTGTACTTTCCATACCGCTGCGAAACGGTTATAAGGTAAGCCAGAGATCGTACCTAAATTAACCGAGGGCGCTTTCCCGAGGCCATTATCCCCCCATGTCAGGAATTGTTGGTTCGCCAACATATTCGGGTTGTTCGCATTTTCATCATTTAAGCCAACCGTACTGATCAGTACTTCCTTAGCCGAATTGATACTTGAAGATTGTTTCTGGTTTAATGAACCATTGTCATCACGTGCAATACCGGCAATATT
>Ga0256900_1000081_pt1 | contig 27861 bp, 24 predicted proteins | sample MC6MC0688MT_FD_190190 | JGI IMG/M metagenome (GOLD analysis project Ga0256900, IMG submission 190190) | Metatranscriptome of enriched soil aggregate microbial communities from Iowa State University, Ames, United States - MC6-MC0688-MT... | ecosystem: Environmental > Terrestrial > Soil >... | reverse complement strand
TAAGTTTTAGAATAAAGGAATTAAATAAATAAACGTTACTAAAAAGTTGCTTAGCGCCTTACTGCTGTTGCTGTGACCGTACAGGTTTTTCGACCTTGTTGGTCTTATGACCAACAAACCATAGGATTGGCATATTCTTGTTGGTGAAAACATCAACAAGGGCACAATAGTCCATTTTAGGAAACTTTTTTCAAGGCGAGTATTAATTATATGGATTGTCCTTGCTGTGGTCCGCTGGTCATAAATAATACCGCTAACCCGGTTGGGATAAGTATATTAAATGTGGAACAGGCATAAAACCTTCCTTGTAAGAGCCGTTTTATGCCTGTTATCTTTTTTATTCTTTGATAAATTTTAAGGTATGATTACTGCCATCGCTGGCGGTAACTTTTAAGAAATATACACCCGGTACAAGATTGTTAACCGGTAGCGGCCAGGTGTTTTTACCGGCTTCGGCCCTTTGTTTTTGACTTAGTTTTATTGAACCCAAGATATCTGAAACCGTGATGTTGATGGCCGCACTGCTGTTTGCCTGAAAGCGGATATTGAGTTGGTCCCTGGCCGGGTTAGGCATGATTTCCAGTTGTTCAATTGTTGCAACTGATTCTTTTATCGAGGTAACACAACCCGTTATCCACTCCAGCATTTCATCGCGCCCTTCTCTTAAGCCTTGTATAGTAGGGGTAACGGTCGTATTAATTTTGATGCCATTGCGTTGACATTGGTACCAGTCCTCGTAATACCAGCCCAAACTGGTAAAGTACATGTAGTTTTGCCCGGGATATAACAGGTAGGATGTACTACCGTCTGCTCCTGCAGTTTGTGTGCCGATCACTTCTGCGTTAGCGGCTTTACTCAGGTACTGTACAGTATACTCGGCCTGGCTCTGTGTTTCCTGGTCGACAATAAAATACAATTGACCGGTATATGGATTGGGATTATTCCAGTAGCCAAGGTTCTGCCCGTCATCATTTATTGTAAACAATCCGGGTGCAGTCATGTCAGGTCGGAAATATCTTGTAGAGATGACAGGTTCCGGGAAAAAATATTTGGCCAGTTCCGGTAATGTCCCATTGGGATAATTCCGGCAATCGAAAATAATCCCGGGTTTTGTTTTTAACTCCTGGTACATTTGCTCACATTCAACTGTCAGTAATTTTCCCATATCAACATATCCATACCCATTGCAGGCTGTACTCCAGGAAGGCCCGCTTTGTGGAGTGTACCTCCAGTCAGACCAATCAGCTAAGGTCATATTATAAGAAACCGGGAGGGTATATAACTGTCCTGCACTATTTTTTAACTGCAATACTTTGTTTGTATTATACCTGGCTATGGATAGCTGTGTGCAGAGGTCGCGATAAAAGGAGGATTCATTTGATGCGGCCAGAAAACTACGGTATCGGTCTGCAATATCGGCGACGGGTTCACCATCTATTTTTACCAGCTCATCACCAATTGTCAGCCCTGGCTGATTACTGTGTATTTTATACACCACGATTTTTTGCTCATACCATCGGAATTGTATGCCTACAGTACTTCTGCCAAAGTAGTTATTATGAGCGGCACTGTAGAAGAAACCATGGGCATCATCGATACGGGATTGCATTTTCAGCATAGCCAGCATATAGCTTTCTCCATTCGAGGCAGCTATCATGTCATCTATAGTATGCATTAAAGTGGTATCCCATGGTACATCTGTAAGGTTACGGTAAGGACCAAAATAGTTAAAAGCATTCCAATAATTAAAAGCAAAGGCAAGACGGTCTTTCAGTTGTGTAAAATTGGGAGTGAAATTGGGGACATCCCCGCTGAAATAAAGAAAAGAGTTATAACCCGGCTGTGAGCCGTCATTGATGCGCACCCTGCAGGTCAATGCGGCATTGGTTCCGGCACGGCTTTTAAAAGTGTCCAGGAAATCCTGTACAGGTTGAGCAAAATTGCTTTGGCCGATCCAGTCCAGCTGCAGGTTAAGATTGCTGTCTGCCGGAGGTGGAATCGTAGCCTGCTGCAGGCTGATCTGGCCCAGGTAATCAAGCATATTCATTACATAGGTATTGTACTGGATATTGTCTGACGCAGCAGCCACGAGCGTACTATTCTCCCTGATAAGGCTATCCCAGTTCACCTGGCAGGTATTAGGGTGATAATACTTCATATACCCCCATACTTTACAAAGCCCCCAAAGCCGGCCTGTTGTATTGTCCGGGATTTGCTGACTATGTAGCTTTCCCGCCAGGGTAATAAACCATAAAATAAGTGCTGTGAAAAGTATTTTTTTCATAATAGACAATATAATTAGTGCTTTATAAATTTAGATCATCTAATATTAACAGCAATGCTTCAGTTCATGAATAAGTTGTCTGAGTTTGTGGATGAAGTATTTGAGTGCATAGAACAGGATATTCCGTTTGGAAACCTTTCGGATAAATTTTTATTAAGCCTGTATTTAACTTATTGATAAGATTACAGTCAAAGGCATTATATAATCTTTCAACACAATTAATTTTATGAGAAAAGTAACCTTAGCAGCAGCTTTTATAATGAGCAGTTTTGTGGCCCTGGCGCAAAGAGTAGAGTATAAAGTATTGACCTCAGTGGAGTCTATAGTACCCATGGGTGTAGGCCGGTCTATCATGGTAGAAAATAAAGAGGAAGCCAACCTGATCAGTGCAGATCGGACCAATGGTAGCTCCTCTAACCTGAAGGGAGGCCGTAAAGAGGCCAAGATCGATAATTTCGGCGAAACCAGGCTTTTGAACTTTTACAGTGCTGTAGGGATTAATTTTCAGAATATCGCCTCCAATGATGCGATTATTCAAACCAAAATGAACGAACTGGGTAAAGAAGGCTGGGAGTTATCTCATATAGCGGCAGGCGTAGAATCTGATGCCGGTGAAAAGGATGGTAAAGGTATCTTTATTACCCGCTACATTTTCAAACGTAAAGTGTATGACACCGAATAATAAATATGGGGGGTGTAGATATACAATAAAAATATTATTTTTATCTGAACCCTAAATTATTAATTGCCGTGAAATCATATCTTTTGATAAAAGAATAGAATTGTCACGTCTTAATATGTGTATGCGCCACGTGATTAATTTTTTTATATAAAAATGGTATTTTGTGTCACAGAAATATTTTAAGATGAAGTTTTTAATTATTGCTTTTGTACTGTGCTGTTGCAGCATTGGATTCATTCATGCACAGACTGCGACTTTCGACATTGAAGTGTTACAGGATGGTAAGCAAATACCCGTGAACGAAAACCATGAGTTCAGGTTGAAGCGCGCTCCATTTGTTTTAAAAGTGCGTTTAAAAGGCATAAGCGAAGTATATTGCCAGGCCGGGTTTAGTGACAGTATGTTGATTAAGCCTTCCAATGCTGCGATTGCAAATTTTAAGGAGATCCCGGCTATGTCTATGGCAGAAGAAAAGTTTAACGCCAGCCAGGCGCTGATCATTCAAAGCGAGTCCTGGCATTGCTGGTTCTATGATCCAAAACTGGACTGGCACCGGTTTGACCAGGAAAGTGTGAGCGTCAAAGGAAATGAAGTTGTCGCAACAAAGACAATAGATAAGTTGCTTATAATCGATGAGACCGATTTAAAAGAGGCGCAGAGATTTGAAAGAAAATTAAATGAACCCAATCCCCCTGTTTACCTGTTTTTCCTAAGCGCTGAAGAAGATAAACAGCATTGGTACCTGGATAAGGAATTAGACCGTTATGTCTTTAAGCTTTCCTGGAGCGATTAACCCCGGGAACCTACCCATTGATACAAGCATATTTTTAGCGTTTAATTAGCAGGGGATCATGTATTTGTCCATTATTATTACCTACTTTTATCGCTTCTCATTATAACCTTAAAAAGCAAAAAACATGAGCATAGAAGTGACACAAGTAGAATCCGGCGCAAAAGGCGCATTTGAGGCATTCGAAGGCGATACAAAGGCCGGGGAAATGACTTACACCTGGGCCGGGGATGATAAGATCATTATTGACCATACGGATGTAGATCCTGATTTTGGTGGCAAAGGAGTTGGAAAGATAATGGTGCTTGCTGCAGTTGAATTTGCCCGTGAAAAAGGGATCCGGATCATGCCTCTTTGTCCTTTTGCCAAAAGTGTCTTTGATAAAAATGAAGACCTGAAGGATGTTCTGTTTTAAATAAGCGCCTTTATAGAATAAATGGACACAAAATTTATTATTCAACAGTTGGAGGAATTTGGTATTACTCCAACTGTTCGGGTTTTTAAGCGTGGCGATTACATTTTCAGGTCTGGTTCCACCGCTACAGAAGTGTATTTTATTAAAGAAGGAAGTGTGCTGGTCAGTTGCGACCTGGGGCAGGATGCCGAACAAATCATTAGATTTGGATATCCCGGCAGCCTGATCACCGCACTGGATACTTACCTGAGTGGTAAAGCCAGCATCTATAGTATCGAAGCCATCCGGCAGACTACAGTTTGCCTTATTCCCCGTGAAGATATGGAGCGGTTCTGGAACAGCAATAGGGAAAGACAGCAGCTATGGAAAGCAATTATAGAAGCCCTTGTGTTGCAACAAATGGAAAGAGAAATAGACCTGCTGATCGCAGAGCCTAAACTGCGCTACCAAAGAGTATTAGCGCGCAGCCCGCAGCTTTTCCAGGAAGTGCCGCAAAAGTACATCGCCAATTACCTGAGAATGACTCCCGAGACTTTATCAAGATTGCAAAAGTCTTGATTTCAATCATTTTTTTAGCTTATATTTATTGAGAACTTTGCAGAGTAAATAGTACAACAGATGAAAATAGCCACAGAACAACTTTTAACACAATTGAAAACAGACCTGGGCCGGCAGATCAAACAAACGCAGGACCTGAACCGTCTATCTTATGAAACGCTGAACTGGCGCGAACGTACGGAAAGCTGGTCGGTACTCGAATGTATCGAGCACCTGAAAAGATATAATGACTTTTATATCCCGGAAATTAAACGCAAATTGGAAAGCGCGCCTGCAAAACCTAATGTACAGTTCCGCTCCGGTTGGCTGGGCAATTACTTTGCTAACGCGATGTTGCCTAAAGAAAAGCTGAATAAAATGAATACGTTTAAGGAGATGAATCCCCTGAACAGTCATTTAGATATAGTATTGCTGGAAAATTTTGAGCAGCAGCTCGTCTCTTTGAATGAATTGGTGGACCATGCGCAGCAATATGACCTCTCAAAAGTAAAAACCAGCGTCAGTATTTCAAAATGGATTAAACTGAGGTTGGGAGACACATTTAGGGTTGTGGTGAATCACCAGACCCGTCACTTTGCACAGATAGATAATGTTATAAAAGCAATGCCGCAATAAATAAAGACCAGTAAGATTACTGGTCTTCGTCTTTTTTATAAATATGTTTGGTCGGAACAACTCTTTTACCACTAAGCTTTCTTACCATATTTCTAAGGTTCCGGTCTACCGCAAGTAAGATTTTTTTTACCGGTTCTTCAGGCCTGCCGTAAAAACTGGTTACATGGAAGTAATCTTCCGCAGCAACCGGTGTAGGAGAGAAATAATAATTGGAAACACAGCACCTGCTGGCATCGGCCGTAACCTTACTCACAGAGTGTATGGATGTTTTATGCGTCACCATTAAAGCCAGCCGGTTAAAGGCAGATACTAAAGTCCGTTGCGGCTTGTCGGTACCCTGGTCCCAGAGTTCCAGGTTGCCCCCATATTCCCGTTTCCAGTCAGGGGAAACATAATAAAGCAGGTTGAGCACCCGGTATTTTTCCTGGTGGTTATCATGAGAATTGTCCAGGTGCGGGTTCAGGAAATTGCCTTGTGACATCAGGCTGATGCCTCCCGCATATAAATGCTCGTCCGGGCTCATTTCCTGGATGCCCGTTATCGCTTCACAGACCGCTACCACTTCAGGCTGCTGGAAAGCATATATAGCTTCCTCTAAAAGCGGATGGTACAGATTCATCTGGGCGGCCACCTTTTTATATTCCCTGATGGAGCGGTGTTCTCCCATTTGTTCTGCGCTGGGAAAGGCTTCATAAATAGCTTTTGCTATAGATTCCGGGAACAGGTTGTCGATATAACAGGTGCTGATCCGGCCTTTAGTCTGAAATTCATTTTTTAAAGCTTCTTTTTCTTCTGTAAGCCGTTTACTGATGATAGCTGCAAGTTCGGTTCTGGAATAGGGACTATTCATTTATCCTTAGCGTTTATTTTTCCTGGCAAAAGTACCAAAAAGCAGGAACTATACAGGAATTAAATGTCCGGATGCGGTCAAATTTGGCACTCAGTTTTATAAATTCATTCATATTAAATACTTTAAACTTAAGCATATTAATCGTACCTTTGCACCTCAAATTTTCAGCCAAAAATGATTAATGTAAATAATGTCTCCCTTCGCTTTGGGAAACGTATATTGTTTGAAGACGTAAATATTAAATTTACAGAAGGGAATTGTTATGGTATTATCGGTGCGAATGGTGCCGGTAAATCTACTTTTATAAAAATATTATCCGGTGAAATCGATCCAACTTCAGGTAAAGTGGATATTTCAAAGGGTATGCGTATGAGTGTTTTAAAACAGGATCACCATAAATATAATGAAACGCCGGTATTGCAGACCGTAATGATGGGCAACCAGGAGTTGTTCAAAATTATGGATGAAAAAGATGCCCTGTATGCTAAAGAGGATTTCACAGAAGAAGATGGATTGCGCGCAGGAGAACTGGAAGGTATTTTCGCAGAAATGGACGGCTGGAATGCCGAAAGTGATGCGGCAACTTTATTAAGCAACCTGGGTGTTACTGAAGATAAGCATTATAAAAATATTGAAGAGCTGGATGGTAATGAAAAAGTACGGGTGTTGTTAGCACAGGCTTTATTCGGTAACCCGGATATCCTGCTGCTCGATGAGCCTACCAATGACCTGGATCTGCAAACCATCGGCTGGCTGGAAAACTTCCTGGCCGATTATGATAAGATCGTATTAGTGGTATCCCACGACCGTCACTTCCTGGATACCGTATGTACCCACGTTGCGGATATCGATTTCGGTAAGATCTCCATCTTTACCGGTAACTATTCCTTCTGGTATGAGTCCAGCCAGTTATTGCTGAAACAACGTACTGATTCCAATAAGAAAGCAGAAGATAAGATCGCCGAACTGAAAGAGTTCATTGCCCGTTTCTCGGCCAATGCTTCTAAATCCAAACAAGCGACTTCCCGTAAGAAAGCACTGGATAAGATCAAGCTGGAAGACATGGTTGCTTCTACCAGGAAATACCCGGCCATCCTGTTTAATAACCAGGTGCGTGAAGCGGGCGACCAGATCCTTGAAGTTAAAGGACTGTCTAAAAAATTGAATGGTGAGTATTTGTTCAAAGACGTATCTTTTGATATGAAGCGGGGGCAAAAACTTTCTGTTTTATCCGACAACTCTTTGGCGACAACTGCTTTCTATAAAATTCTTTCCGGTGAGGATACCGATTTTGAAGGCGAATTCAAGTGGGGCGTAACGATTACTCCTGCTTACCTGCCAGGCGATAACACCGAATATTTTGACGGGGTGGACCTGAACCTGATTGACTGGTTGCGCCAGTATTCAGAAGAGAAAGATGAAACCTTTATCCGCGGTTTCCTGGGCAGAATGTTATTCTCCGGCGAAGAGACCCTGAAAAAATGTAATGTACTTTCAGGAGGAGAAAAAGTGCGTTGTATGTTAAGCCGTATGATGATGGTTAAAGGCAACCTGCTGATGTTTGATGAGCCTACCAACCACTTAGACCTGGAGTCTATTACTGCTTTGAACAATGGTATGAAGGACTTTAAAGGTACTATTATCTTTACTTCCCGTGACCATGAACTGACGCAGACGGTTGCAGACCGTATTATCGAGATCTCACCAAATGGTATGCTGGATAAAGAAATGTCTTTCGATGAGTACATTTCTGATGAAAGAGTACAATCACAACGCGAAGAACTCAATAAAGTGAACGCATAATTGCTCCTTTTAATGATAAAATAGAATGGGCTGACCGACTGGTCAGCCCATTCTATTTTTAAAGATACTCACCGGTCTTCGTGTTGCACAAAAGATAGCGGAGACTGGTGTCTTGTTCAGTATGTCGCCCCTTCGATAAATTCAGGGTGATATAATGGGAAGTGTCATCGTGAGCTTATCGAACGCTGTTGAAGTATGAGCCCTCAAATTAAAATCCAAACCTTTTATCGACCGGAGCTTTAGCGTAGTGTGGCATCTCTTCAGTGCTCACTTTTTACTTCTCATTCTCACTTCTCTCCCACAAATAAGGCCACCATCTTTAAGACAGCGGCCCTTATATTATTGAATGCGTGTAATCATTTCTTTTACTCCTTGAACAATTTTTTGACCACCATTCCTTTTTCTGTATAGATATGAATAAAGTACATGCCGGCATTTAACTGCTGGATACTTACCGTAAGCGGTTCCAGGTTATTATAGTTGCGCCGTTCGGTATACACTTGTCTTCCGTCTATGGCTAGGATACTTAAACCGGTCAGTTTATTGTTGTCTTTGACATAGATCCGGAAGGCAGAATTTGCCGGGTTAGGGTAGAGGTCAATACTATTTTGCAAAGCCAATTTATTGAGCGCAGTATGGTTAGTATCCACTCCTCCGGTATCAATGCCCCCGGTGTCGACAGTAGGGCATATACCGGCCCAGATACAATCCACCCATGCCGGGTTGTCGATAAATGGATTCCTGTTGCCCTGGTACGCATAGGCAGCGTTGTTCCGGTCGATCTCTCTCTGGCTTACCGGGTCCTGGTGGTGCCATTCTAAGAACAGGTCTACCTGCCATTGCTGCAAACTCCGGCTACTGGTACCATCCAGAATATTACCTTGTGAAAAATTAGAGATCCTGTCCTGGTAGCGGGTCGCAAAATAAAATACGGTACGGGCGAAATCACCTTTAAATTCATCGATCGGCTCAAAAACAGTCCCGCTATAGCCACCGCTCACGTTAGGTCCCCGTTTGGTACCATTGGTAGAGGTCCAGTTTGGTGCATTTACTTTGCCGTAAGGGATATTACCTCTCTGTCCATTCACTTTCCCGTCTGTAGGGATTACGAAATGTATATCGTTCTTCATCGGGGAAGCAGAGTTGAACAGGCTTTGTGGTATGGTATGTTCCCTGTTGAAACAATCCCCTTCATTGGAATAATTACCGCAGCGGTCTCCAGTAGCGGTTAGGCTGTAGGTATACTCGTTGCCGTTTGGCTTTTCTGAGTAAAGATCCAGCAAAGTGCCGTCATTTTCATAATAACGGTCTTTGTCGGTAGTTTTATAACCCTCATATAACTGGCCGTACCCCTGGTCGTTATGCCCGGTTTTGATGATGTTGTGTAATCTTGTTTTTAAGGCATAGCCGGTCAGTCCTGTAGTGTCGGTGTAATACCCGGAAGGGGCCTGGGCAAATGCTCCTAAGCTTAAAGAGACTAAAGAAATGGAAAGTAAAAACTTGGTCATTTTGTAAATGGAATAAAATTCCCGGCAAAGTTATTTCATTTTATATTATTAGTAATGCGCAATAGTCAAAACTTAACATCTGCGTGCCGCTTTTTAAATTCTTGATGATATTTATGATAAGCATTACCTTTGCGCAAATTTTAAATACATCATGCAATTCAAGGCAAAAGGTTATAGTAAAGAGCTGCTTTTAGATTTATACAAACAGATTTTGAAACCTCGTATGATCGAGGAGAAAATGTTGATCTTACTGCGCCAGGGAAGGGTAAGCAAATGGTTTAGCGGGATCGGTCAGGAAGCTATTGCAGTAGGTGCTACGATGGCCCTGGATGCAGATGAATATATTATGCCTTTGCACCGTAACCTGGGTGTATTTACCGCGCGTAAAATGCCTTTTTCAAAACTATTTTTACAATGGCAGGGTAAAAAAGAAGGGTATTCCAAAGGTCGGGAGCGTTCGTTCCACTTTGGTAGCAATGAGCATCATATCTGCGGTATGATCTCGCATCTTGGCCCGCAACTGGCGATTGCAGATGGTATCGCTTTAGCCCATAAACTGAAAAAAGAAGAAAAAATATCCCTGGCCTTTTCAGGCGATGGTGGTACGAGTGAAGGGGACTTTCACGAAGCCCTGAATACGGCTGCCGTGTGGGGTTTGCCGGTTATCTTCCTGATCGAGAATAATGGTTATGGATTAAGTACACCGAGCAGGGAACAATTTATCTGTAAACAATTAGCAGATAAAGCTATTGGTTATGGTATGGCTTCTAAAATTATTGATGGGAATAATATCCTGGAAGTATACCGGGAAATTGCGGAAGCCCGGGAATATTGTATCCGTGAGCAGAAACCTATATTAATCGAAGCAATGACCTTCCGGATGCGCGGGCATGAGGAAGCGAGCGGGGTAAAATATGTACCTAAAGAGCTGTTTGAAGAATGGGGTAAAAAAGACCCGGTACAGAATTATGAGGATTTTCTGAAGAAGGAAAAAATACTTACGGAGGAGCAGATTGAAATTTTTAGAAATGAGATCCAGCAGGAGATTGAAGCAGGTCTCGAGATCGGCTTTGCCGCACCGGCCATTACACCAGATACCGCTGAAGAAGTAGCCGACGTATTTGTGCCTTATACCGCTGCCAATACTAATACAAGTGGTATGGTAAAATCAGAAAAGAAATTTATACAAGCGATCAGTGATGGGATGCGCCAGGCAATGGATAAACATCCTGAGCTGGTATTGATGGGACAGGATATCGCAGAATATGGCGGTGCTTTTAAAGTAACTGATGGCCTGATGGATGCCTATGGTAAAGAGCGTGTACGTAACACCCCGCTTTGTGAATCGGCCATTATCGGTACTGCTTTGGGCCTTTCGATTAAAGGTTATAAAGCAATGATGGAAATGCAGTTCGCCGATTTCGTAACGGTAGGGTTTAACCAGATCATTAATAACCTGGCTAAGATCCATTACCGCTGGGGGCAAAATGCCGATGTAGTCGTGCGTATGCCTACAGGTGCAGGTGTTGGTGCGGGTCCCTTCCACTCTCAAAGTAACGAGGCCTGGTTTACCCATACACCTGGCTTGAAAGTGGTTTACCCTTCCAGCCCTGAAGATGCCAAAGGCTTGCTGCTGGCTTCTTTTGAGGACCCTAACCCGGTTATCTTCTTTGAACACAAAGCTTTGTACCGCGCTGTAAGCGGCCAGGTGCCGGATGAATATTATACCATAGAGATCGGTAAAGCCAAGTTGATCCAGGAAGGTAGCGACTTGTCCATTATTACTTATGGTGCCGGTGTGCATTGGGCTAAAGATTATGCGGCGAAACACGCGGAATTGTCCATAGATATCCTGGACCTGAGAACCTTGTCCCCATTGGATTATGAAGCCATTGAAGCCAGTGTAAAGCGCACCGGGAAGGTATTGTTATTGCACGAAGATTCTTTAATTGGCGGTATCGGTGGTGAGATCTCCGCATGGATCGCAGAAAATTGCTTTAAGTATTTGGATGCACCGATCGTAAGATGTGCGAGCCTGGACACACCGATTCCATTCGCTATAGAGCTGGAGCAAAACTTCCTGGCGAAAGGCAGATTAGATAAGGCGGTAGCGCAGTTGATGGCTTTCTAAGTTATTGTAATAAACTACCTATTAATATAAAAAATCCCCGGTGCATCAAAGGTACCGGGGATTTTTAGTGTTTGTTTGTTATAATTGTTTTTTAAGTAACCTCACATTGGGATGCAAGGTTAGTAATAAGCTATAGGAATAATCCAGCCTGCTATTGGTCAAATCATAAAAAGGCTGTAATCTCACACTAAGGTTGACCAGCTTCGCCACTCTTTTTTCATAAGCCATTCCTAACTGTACCATTTCCCTTTGTGGCTCCAGGTAATTTAAGTTTTTAGGGTTACTACTGATAGATTGGTACAGAATATCGCCTTTGGGCGCAATAAACCGGTCGCTCTTCCAATAGCTGACTGCCGCATGGAAATGGCGGAACATTTTCACATTAAGGTTGGCATAAATTGCAGCACCATTAGTATAAGGCAGTCCTGAGTTTTCTGCCAGGTCTTTATAGATTAAATAGTTGGCATTAAAGCCTATTTCGTTGATATCTTTCCGGCTCCGGCTTACCTTGAAAAGGGCATTCACCCCTATTGACGCATTCACTATTGTACTGGTCGGGTTATCCGTCGTGTCCAGCTGGCCGCCGCTGTGGATCGCTAATGCCTGTACCGGTATGCCTACACTGAAGCGCCTGTTGTCGTAGAGCTTTACATCAGTATTATGCCCCACGGTAAACTGTTCATTGAAGTCCGAGAAATAGTACTGTTGTTTTTCCCAGTTGATCCAGGTTTCTGAATATATTTTCCGGCGGTTAACCTTAAGGCTAAAGCCTTCTTCGAGGTGATGTGTCATCAGCCTTTCATTGGCAAAGAGCGGGTCATACATCCTGTGATTGATGTTCGCGTGGATATTGCCAAAGCTAAGGCTGTAGCCGTTCTTCTGCAGACTGAGCAGGTAAAAAGGAGCGACTTTCGCCATCCCCTCTGTGCCAAAATCTTTCTTTAGATAAACACCACCCTGTAAAAACAAATGTTTGTTGGCCTTATACAGCAGGGTAGGGATATGCTGTGTGCCAAATAATGTATAGCCGCTTGCGGTATTTAAAAAGTATTCATTGTTCTTGAAAAAATTATTGTTGTACCAGTTCAGGTAAAGGCCGTTGTCTTCTTTCCAGATACGGTTATTCCTGTTTTGTTCATTTTGATAAGATAGCTGGGCCTGCACTAGCCCTGTACTTAAAGATAAAAACAGGCTGCTCAAAATAATTTTTTTCATAAAACAGGGCAATACAAATTGAAATGATTGAATTTGATGAAGGGTGTCTAAAAGCTGGAATTTTAGTCACATTGAGCTTGTCGAAATGCGTTAAAAATTGAGCATCAAAGTGTCTATCCTTCGATAAACTCAGGATGACAAATTTAGTTACTTTTTACAATCTCATTGATTTTACAGTGTAATAACTTTAAAATGCCGGTAACTATTCATCGTTGCCTTTGACAATATATTTGCTCCACTTTTCGATTACCGACTGCATATCGGCAGGAATAGGTGCCTCGAAGCGCATTTCTTCACCGGTTCCTGGATGAATAAAACCAAGTTCCCGCGCATGAAGTGCTTGTCTGGGCAGCATTTTGAAACAATTCTCTACAAATTGTTTGTATTTGGTATAGATGGTTCCTTTTACCACCCTGTCGCCACCATAAGTTGCGTCATTGAATAAGGGATGCCCGATCAGTTTACTATGTACACGGATCTGGTGGGTACGACCGGTCTCCAGGCGGTACTCCAATAAGGATACATAGTGGAATTGTTCCAGTACCTTATAGTGCGTCACGGCATGTTTGCCATAATCGCCATCCGGGAAAGCTTCCATTTTTTTGCGGAACCTTAGATTTCTTCCTATATGGGCGGTAATTGTCCCTTCCGGTTCTTCAAAGTGCCCCCAAGCCAAAGCGATATACCTCCTGTGGATGGTGTGCTTCCTGAATTGAGCGGACAAGAACTCGATGGCCTCCTGCGTTTTTCCCAATAACACCAGGCCACTGGTATCTTTATCAATCCGGTGTACCAGGCCGATCCTGGGCAGGTCTATGATCTTTGTCTTATCCTGCTCAGGGTTCAGATGCCAGGCAACACCATTCACCAAGGTACCATGATAATTACCGCAGCCGGGATGTACGACCATACCGGCGGGTTTATTGATCACTAAAACCTGGTCATCTTCGTAAACGATCTCTAAATTCATTTGTTCCGGGATGATCTCTGAACGGTCCGGGTGCCTGGTTTCAAAATAGACGATCTCCATGCCCGGCTTCACTTTTACATTTGCCTTCGTTGGTTTCCCGTCTACTAATATCATTTGGTCATCAATAGCCTGCTGTACCTTATTACGGGTGACGCCTTCCACATGCACCATAACATATTTGTCCATTCGCTCCGGACTTTGCCCTTTATCTACCGTGAAACGGGCACGCTCTTCCAGCTCTGCTGCTCCCTCTGTATTGTCTTCCAACTCTTCCAATTCCTCGTCTTCCCATTCTTCCCTATGCATAATAATTTGTTTTTGAGTTGCAAAAATAAGATATATTAGCGTTTGTAGGCCGTTTACAGAATTTCTGAAAAGATTTGTAAAATTGAAGTAAGCTTTAGGTGTACTGTTTGAAGAGTCCAAAAACTGTTTATCTTTGTAAGATATTATGAAAAAAATGATTGCCCTGTTTATGCTGTTCATGTACAGCCTTTCCGTTTCCGGATCGGTGGTACAGCTGCATTTTTGTGGTAATGATTTTAAGTCGTTCAGCGTTAATAAGGTTGAAGCACAGTCTTGCTGCTGCCCGGTAAAGAAAACAGAGGATAAAGCGCAAAAAGAACAATCCGTTAAAAAATCTTGTTGCAGCCAGAAAGATGTGGCGCTTAAGATACAGGTTGACCAGTCTTCAAGCAGTAATGTATTTCAGCTACAGGTATTGCAGCCGGGTTTATTGCCTGTAGCAGCGATAACACCTGTTTTTGAACAAGAACTGACTTCAGATTTTGCAATTACTGTATATCCTGCTAATGCGCCTCCGGACGGGAATTGGCAGGGGATTCCACTTTATAAATTATTTCAGCGTTTGACGTATTACGGTTAATAAAATTCAGGTATGCCGCTTAGAATTTATTCAACACATTTAATACTTTAAACAATGAAAAATATCATACTGGCCGCTCTGGCTACATTCGCGCTGGGTACTACCGCTCTTAATGCCCAGGAAAATAAAAAAACAGCTACGGAGTCTAAAACCATTCTTGTAGAAGGCAACTGTGGGATGTGTAAAAAGCGTATAGAAAATGCTGCTTACATCCCGGGTGTAAAACGTGCCGAATGGGATAAAACGACTAAAGAACTTAAAGTTGTTTACAACGGGAAAAAGACAAGCCTTTCTAAAATAGAGGAAAGTGTTGCCAAAGCCGGTCATGATGCCGGTGCTACAAAAGCTTCTGAAAAAGATTATAAAAAGCTTCCTGATTGCTGCGCTTATGGGGAAGTTGGGGCACATTAATCTTTACTTGCAACCTATTTTAAAGATCAGTTTACTGTTCGCATTATTAACTCCGGCTTATACTGTTTCTGCGCAGGAAACAGGGCAGGAGCAAAATACTGCGACAAAAAAAGTGAGTGGTGTCATTGTGGACGCAAAAACCAAAGAGCCCCTGATCGGCGTATTTATTCAATCAAAAGATAAACAGTTTAACCAGGTTTCCGATATCAACGGTGCTTTCATTATGGAGCTGGCTGATACGGTAAATGTACTGGAGGTAAGCTACAGCGGTTATGCTAACCAGGAAGTCCTGCTGGCAGAAAAACTGGAAGGGCTTGAAATTAACTTGAAGGAAGACCGGCTTACTGCAGATGAGCTGAAATCGGTACAGGTACTCGGACGAAAGCAAACTACCAGTATCAGTACTTCCGGTGCCCTGAAAGTTGAAAAAATCGGGGCCGGGGAGCTGATGAAAGCAGCGTGTTGTAATCTGAGTGAAAGCTTTGAGACGACTCCCTCGGTAGATGTAGGCTTTACGGACGCGGTGAGCGGCTATAAGCAAATTCAGATGCTGGGGCTTGCCGGTGCTTATACTTCTTTTACCCGTGAGAACGTTCCGGATATCAGAGGCCTTGCGGCGATTACCGGTCTGACTTTTACCCCGGGTACTTTCGTGGAAAGTATGCAGCTGAGCAAAGGTGCGGGTAGCGTAGTAAATGGTTTTGAAGGTACCGCGGGCCAGATCAATGTAGAGTGGTTGAAACCTTTTGAAGCAAAAACGCCAAGGGTCGTGCTCAATGGTTACCAGAGTTCGCAGGGAAGATCGGAAGGTAACCTGATCCTGAATCATAATTTCAATAAACACCTTTCTACCAGTATATTGCTGCATGGTCGTAGCGATTGGATGAAAGTAGATATGAATAAGGACGGCTTCCTGGATAATCCTATGGGGACTAATTTCGTAGGGTCAAACCGTTGGTTTTATTTCGGGGAAAAAGGATTGGAGATCCAGGGCGGATTTAAGGCGATCGTTTTAAATACTGCCGGGGGACAATCCGGTTATAAAAAAGGAACAGAACAGGCTGGCGGTAATCCCTGGGGCTACCAGAATAAGGTAAACCGGCTGGAAACCTGGGCCAAGATTGGTAAGGTATATGCCGCGAAACCCTATAAGAGCATGGGCCTGCAATTATCCGGGATCTTTCATCAACAGGAAAATCAATATGGTCAGCGTAATTACACGGGCAAGCAAACCAGCTTTTATGCCAATTATATTTACCAGACCATCATTTCGAATACGAATAATGTGATCAAATTCGGGGCAAGCGCTTTGATGGATCAATATGAAGAGCAGTTTATGAACAGCCCGATGGAACGTACAGAATTCGTTCCGGGAGCTTTTGTAGAGTATGCTTACAAATGGATGGATAAGATTAATGTGGTTGCAGGTTTGAGAGGAGATTACAATAGCATCTTCGGTGCCTTTGTAACGCCACGTTTACACCTGCGCTATGCTCCTAATGAGCAGACCGCCATTCGCGCATCAGTAGGCAGGGCACAAAGGACTGCCAATATGTTCGCGGAAAATATGGGCCTTATGGCCAGCGGCAGGACTTTTTATTTTAATAATACAGAGGCTACTGCAGCATTGGCTGCAGGTGACACCTACCCGTTTAAGCCTGAAGTAGCCTGGAATATGGGGGTAAATCTTACTAAGAAGTTTATGTTGAATTACCGGGATGGTACTTTTGGCGTAGATTATTACTTTACCAATTTTACCAACCAGGTAGTAACGGATATCGAAAGCTACAACAGGGTGGATTTTTATAACCTGGACGGGAAATCTTATTCCCATAGTTTCCAGGTCCAGCTGGACTATGAACCGATCCGTTTCTTTGACCTTCGATTGGCCTACCGTTTTTATGATGTAAAAACAGATTACCAGGCAGGATTGCTGGAAAAGCCGCTGGTAGCTTCCCATCGTGCTTTTGCCAACCTGGCTTATAGCACTAAGAACCAGTGGAAGTTTGACTATACGGTACAATGGATCGGGGCGAAACGATTACCACAGCACTTTAGTGAACATCATAATGCCCTGGTTGCTTCCGGTAATACAGCTGCTTACTGGATGATGAATGCCCAGATCAATAAAGTATTTAAAGATGGCTTTTTGAATGTATATGCCGGTGTTGAGAATATTTTAAATGAGATGCAGCATCCGCTTATTATGGGCGCCTCCAATCCTTACGGACAAAATTTTGATGCTTCTTTGGTTTGGGGATCAGGAATGGGACGTAATATTTACGCAGGCTTTAAGTTGAATATAGGCGCTAAAAGCGAGTAAACAGTTACTTGTTTTTGTCTTATCGGGATGAGGGATTTAAATACCTTCATCCCGATATTTGTTTTAACATACTCTGTAGGAGCAGGTAGATTATTCAGTAAATCCCGAAAAAATGGAATTATATATAGCCTTAAAATAGTTTTTCCTCCACAGTGCCAGATGATATAACTATCATATTGGGTTATGTGGAGGAAAATTTCTTTTGACAGATCAAATATAGGTTATATTTTCTTGATGGTCAAATTTTACTGTTAACAATTTGTTTAAATAATTAAATAATTGATAAGCTTGATTACCGGATCAGGGTAACCTGGCCTTTATAAACTTCTACAGGATTATTTCCGAAGCTGTTACTCAGTTTGAGCATATAAGTATAAATCCCGTTTTCTGCTACTGCCTGGTTTGGATAGGTGCCATTCCAGCCACTTCCCGGTGCACCCGAGAAGAATATTTTATTCCCATAACGGTTATAAATCGTGAATTCAAAAGTGTTGAGTGCGCAATCAGATTTTAGTAAAGGCAGGAACAGGTCATTGATCCCATCTCCGTTAGGCGTAAAAGCGGTAGGGATTTCCGGTTTGCAGTGACAATTAACCGGTTCGATTTTAACAGCATCCTGGAATTGCCCGCATTTGTTTTCCGCCACGGCAGTGTAAGTGCCCGGCCTGTTTATTTCCATAGTTGCTCCGCTAAGCCCGTTATTCCATTGTATATAGTTATCCATATTGCTTTCTGTGCGCAGGATTAAAAAATCACCTTTACACAATACGGTGTCATCCGGTACAATACGGAAATAGGGATCAATGACTTTCACCGACAGCGTGTCTGCATAACTACAGGCGCCGGCCTGTAAAGTAACCATGTAGGTACCGGCATCGCTGATCCTCCTTTCAAACCCGGTATAGCCATCGCTCCATAAATATTGATCAATTCCGGACTGCTGTAGGTTAATGCTAAGACTACCTCCTTTACAGATCGTGGTATCGTTGCCCAGGTTTAAGTCGGGTGCTTCCTGTTTTTTTACTTTAAAAGAATCAATATGCCAGGTGCAATCTGTATTTGATTTAGAAATAACCCAATAGGTTCCCGGATGTAAGGCTTCCAGTTGGCTCGCCTGGCTACCATCATTCCAGTAGTAGCTGTAGTGCTGTTGATAAGGGCTATGGAGGGTAACGGAGGCTGCCTGCTGGCATAAGGTAGTGTCTTTACGGAAGCCGGCATGAATTATCGTATCGATCTCTTGCCTGCGCAATACATTAGACCCGAAGGTAATAAATCGGGCATTTTGAGGTATTGTTACCATATTCTGGCTGAAACCGGTTATGCCGGCGCCATCAGGGTTAGTAACCCTGTCGATTGCATAGGATTCCAGGAACTGGTTCACAAAATTCAGGCGGACTGCATATAGGTTACCATCCGGGCCTTGTTTAAGGTCTTCATAAGTTACCGCTAATGGGGAAGTACCCGGGGCCAGGTTAAAGCCGGTAGCGGCAACGGCTGCCACATCCGGGTAAGTTGCCAGGTTATATTGCCTGATCTTATTATAATCTACGATGTAAACATGTTCATTATTCGGAGAAAACTCCAGGTATTGCCCGGAATGACCGCCCGGGAATAGTTGGAATTGGCTAAACGTGCCGGATTGTTTGTTGAAGTTGGCCGTCATGATGTAGTCATTACTCACAGAGACGGCAATGCCTTTTTTGTTGATTTCCGTCTGGCCTATTACTTCGACTTCTGGTAATGGCATAAAAGTAACTACAGGGTTATGATGCACGCCATTGGCATCAATCTTAAACGCATAATAGGCAGCGGGTTCTGTGCGCATAGCGCCGATAAACCAGTAGGTGCCGCAGTTCCCGCGGGTAACTGTATATGCTTCCTGACCAAAGGCCTCAACGATTTCGATGTTTTTCATACCTGGTACCACATCTCCCAGTCCGCCGTGAAGGCTCATGTCGACTAAATGATAATACACTTTGCCAGCAGGCGTTTCTATCGGGTCGGCAGAGAATACAAAATATTGATCCTCGTTGCCAGGGTGGGGCACTATATGTACATTGCTTCTTCCGGATCCTGCCGGGTTGCCGCCGTTAAAAGGACCGTTGCCTAATAGACCGTTGGCGTTGGGCATTTCGGTACCATTCCGGTCCCAGATACGTGAGCCCATGGTATAAAAGAGCAGGTTGCCGTTTGCATCACTTACGGCAGCGGAACTTTCAAAAGTATTGATGGCGGAGTTGGTCGTGAAAACGGGGGTGCCGGTATTGAAACTGATCTGGTTGAAGTTACCGAAATGCCAATTGTTATTTAATCCCTGTGCCCATAGCGCTACAGGAATACCGGCTAAAAAGATATAGATAAGACAGGCATAAAGGATATACATTCTTTTCTTCATGACGTATATTTTTATTACTAAAACAATAGGGAGTTTAAATGTAATATTTTTTAATAGAAAAAAAGAAGACTCTGGAAAAATAAAACAGGTTAAGGCATTTTTGTATATTTGAGGATAGGTTGCATCAGCAATAATCTCAAAACTAATGGCTTACGATAGTACACTTGCGGATAGGATAAATGCATATCTCGCAACAGTTCCCGGAATTAAGGTGCGGGAACAAAAAATGTTTGGCGGGATTGGTTTTATGGTGAATGGTAAAATGTGCGTGAATGTCAGCGGGCAAAACTTAATGTGTCGTTTTGATCCGGCTTTATGGGAAATATTATCACAAAAAGCAGGTTTTTTCCCGATGATTATGAAAGATAAAATATATAAAGGTTACTGCTACCTGGCTCCGGAAAACATAAAAAAGCAAAAAGATCTTATTTTCTGGCTCGATCTTTGCCTTGAATATAACAGTAAGATCAACACAAGCAATAACGACTAACCGCACTTCAACTACTTCACAGCTTTAAAAAGAACGCTATTGAACCGACTCTTTGCGCTATTAACGAACAGAACCATATTACCTGCGGCGATTTTTGGCGTGCTACTGGTATTAGGTGGGATGTTGTTCCCGGAGGTAATCATCAGTGGCCTTAATGCAATCACCGCCTTGGTATTGCAGTTATTTGCCAATTATTACCTGCTCTTTGGTTTTTTAGTAGTGCTGCTCTCCTTAGTGTTGATCCTGCTTCCTTTTAGCCGGCAGCGACTGGGCGACAAACCTGCGGAATATTCCCGCTTTAGCTGGATTGCCTTACTTTATAGTACCGGTATGGGTTCGGGCCTCTTACTGCGGGCGGTCCAGGAACCCATTTACTATTATACGCATCCGCCGGTAGCGCAACTGCCTCCACAACAATTAGCGTTACAATATACTTTTTTTCACTGGGGATTTACACCCTGGGCACTCTATAGTCTTTTCGGACTTATGGTTGCCTGGCAATTGTATATCAGGAAAGAACATAACATAGCACAGGCTGTGTTGCTGGGGAACAAGAATAAAACATTTGCCCGGCTCACTTATGTTTTTATCACCCTCATCACCTTAACGGGAGTGATCGCTTCTCTGGGGCTTGGCGCCGGGCAGTTCGTGGGCGGTATTAAGACCTTTTTTGAATGGAGTTGGGGGAAGCCGGGTTTATTAGCTACTGTTTTTGGTATTGGCAGTGTAGCTACTTTATCGGCGCTCACCGGTATTCAGAAAGTAATCAAATACCTGGCAAATTTTGATATGGCAGCCAGCATTGCATTAATGTGCTTTGTCGGGCTATTTTTGGCCGGTATTTCTTTTGCCGGCCCTACGATAAGTGCCTTGGGTAATTACCTGCTGCATTTTTCCGAAATGAGTCTCTCTTTGGGTGCCTACCATACCAGTAAAATATTCACAAATGACTGGACTGTTTTCTACTGGGCATTCTGGATTGCCTGGGTTCCTTTTACCGGCATTTTTATTGCACGTATTTCGAGAGGGCGTACCATAAGAGAATTTCTTGTGGGGACCATTATTGTGCCTGCTATAGCAACTATGTTATGGTTTAGCATATTTGCGAACAAAGCGATCAGCCTGATCCGTGAATCCGGTAACTATGCCGGGGAGTATGACGATATTTTTACTTCTATTTATCACTTTTTATACCAGCTGCCATTGGGTAATATTACCGTAACGATTACTGCTTTGCTGGTGCTGATCTCTATCATTAATTCGGTGGATTCTGCCATCTTCGTGCTGGCCATGTTTTCCGATAAAGGTAATATCAATCCCGGTCAACACCACAAGCTATCCTGGGGTATTATTATTACCGCGGCGGGACTAGGCTTAACCGCATTGGGTTCTGAAACCTTACTGAATGCCATCAGCAACCTGTTAATTATTATGTCTCTACCGTTCAGCTTTTTTTATGGCTGGCAAATCCTGTCTTTTTTATACCGGCTTATCAGAGGAAGATGAAAGGGTAGAAAAAGATCAGGTAGTACTATTGCTTAGGACCTTACCAATACATAATCCGCAAAGAGTTGATGGCTGTCTGTGATCCGGGAAAGGATACGGATACCCGTATGTAGCAGGATCTCATTAATCACGGTGTCATTGTATTTGCGGGAAATTTCCATATGAATACTTTCTCCTTGATCAAAATGGAAAACCTGGTCAGAGACCCTAACCGTTTGTTCGGTTTTGCTCACCAGGTAACTCCGGGCAATGCCCTCAGCCGCTTCATAAGTGGCCTGGTGTTCAAATTGCGTAAGGTCGAAATTGGCATCAAGTTCGCGGTTAATGCGGTCCAGCAGGTTCAGGTTGAAGGCAGCAGTAACTCCTTGTGCATCGCTATAGGCCGGGAGCACTATTGCTTTTGGTTTTATAAGATCTACCCCAAGCAGTATTTTGTCGCCCGGGTTAAGGTTGGCGCTCAGTTGTTCAATAAATGCCGCCGCTTCTGTATCAGAGAGGTTACCCATATTAGAGCCCAGCACCAGTACTATTTTAGGGCGTTTGTCTGACTTAATCGTACTGAGTTTGACAAAATAATCTCCCTGTAATGGTTTTACGCTCAAGGACGGTGCTTGTTCGGATAACATGCTTACCAGACCGTTTAGTGCATGTTGTGAAATGTCAATAGGCAGGTAATCATAAGCATAGCCTTGTGCCAACAGCTCTTTTAATAAATGAATGGTTTTAGTACCATCTCCAGGCCCCAGTTCTACCAGGTTATAATCTGCAGTTTTGTCGAGTGCAAGTGTGCTAATAAGTTCAGCGGTTTTATTTTGAAAAATATCCATTTCTGCCCGGGTAAGGTAGTATTCGGGTAGCGCCATGATGCTGCGGAACAGCTCGCTGCCTTTATCATCATAAAAATATTTCGAGGGCAATGTTTTCTGTGGTTGATGGCGCAAGCCTTCCAGGACATCAGATAGAAATGTCGTATTTTGAATAGTAGTCTTTGGCGCTATATTGTCCCTATTTCCAGTTGAGTAGTCTTCCTTTTGTCGCATAATTTTTTATTTTATTTTTCTCCCTGAAAACAATTAACAATTAACAATTAACAATTATATTATGTCCTTTGCCAGCCTGATGCCACTGTATTGCCAGCGCATATGCGGGTAAAAGAAGTTACGATAACTGCTGCGGCTGTGGTTTTCGGGAGTAGCTATGGATGCGCCGCGTAATACCATAGTATTAATCATAAATTTACCATTGTACTCACCTAAAGCCCCGGGCGCCTTATTAAAGCCGGGATAGGGAAGGTAAGCACTATTCGTCCACTCCCATAAATCGCCCCAGGAAAATTGCCCGGAGGCTACTTCCCATTCCGCTTCTGTAGGCAGCCGCATTCCTTTCCAGGCCGCGTAAGCTGAGGCTTCGTAAAAGCTGATATGCTTCACCGGTGCATCCGGGTCCAGGTATTGCAGGCCATTCAGGTCGTATTCGTACCATTCGTCTTCAATAAAATGCCAGTATAACGGAGCTTTCAGGTCATTTTCCTGCTTCCAGTGCCAGCCGTCATCATGCCATAAATTGAAATCCTGGTAACCACCTTCATGGACAAAGTCAAAATACTCTCTATTCGTTACCAGGCGATCGGCTATCTCGAAGGCCTGCAGGTATACCTTATGGCGGCCTAATTCATTATCAAAACAAAATGCATCGCCCTTATAGCCTATTTCATAGATGCCTTCAGCCAGGCCGATAAATCCAGGTTCTTTTTTTGCGGATGTTAATGACGGTATGTTGTTATAAACCGGGAAAGTGGGCTGATGGCCCAGAATATATTTGATATCGTATAAAAACAGCTCCTGGTGTTGTTCTTCATGGTTCAGGCCAACGGCTATAATGTTGGCTACTTCAGCCGGGATCGCTGTTTGCAGGAATGCCTCCATCGCATGATCTACATAGCTACGGTAGCGCATCACACCATCAAGTCCGGGGCGGGTCATATTACCGCGGTCGGGCCTGAGTACGCGTTTGCCCACATTATTATAATAGCTGTTGAACAGGTAGGCGTAATCTTCGTCATACACTTTATAGCTCTTTGCAAAAGGAACTAATACAAATTGTTCCCAGAACCAGGTGGTATGCGCCAGGTGCCATTTAGGAGGCGATACAAAATCTGCCGGCTGTACGGAAAAATCTTCCGGTATCAAGGGGGCTGCTAATACTTCTGAATGCTGGCGCACTTTTTTATAGGTTTGTAACAGGTCCATAGTTTTCTGATTTTAATAAACAAGCAAACTAGATTTTGCGGCTATAACCGGGGCATCCTCTGCGTTAAAATATCCATCTAGCTACATCAGTAATAAAATTAATGATTTTGAAGCTTGTCTTTTACATTTTAGTCCCTGTGTTGCAATAGATTAGGTTTTTTATAACAGAGATTGTGGATTGATTTTAAGTTTGCTACGGTTAGATGTACCCGGAAACCCACGGTATTATAGTGTTGGCAAATGAAAATACCACTATACTAATGTCGTATAACGGTATTTTTTATTTTGTTAAATAAGCTAATTGATTAAATACTTAGAAGGCGGATCAGTTCTTTTACCCCTTCAGTTGCCGGTTTTTCGATCCGGGTCACATTCTTTATATGGCTTACTGATGGGATTTTACGGTCAATGACAAATACCGGTGTACCTGTATTGACTTCATGGACCAGACCTGCAGCAGGGTAAACCTGCAAAGAGGTGCCAATAACGCAAAAGATATCTGCTGCAGCGACTATAGGCATCACTTCATAAATCATGGGTACTGCTTCCCCAAACCAGACGATATGTGGCCGTAACTGGCCGCCATCGGGCGCCAGATCTCCCAGTTTTATATCGCCTTCAATTTCGAAGAGTTCATCCGTATCATGGACGCTGCGCATTTTTAAAAGTTCGCCATGCAGGTGGTAGACCTGGGTAGAGCCGGCACGTTCATGCAGATCATCAATATTTTGGGTAATGATATGAACGTCAAAATCTTTTTCTAAACTGGCGAGGCCCAGGTGTGCCTCATTGGGTTGCGCTGTTTTGACACCGGCTCTCCTGAAATTATAAAAGTCAAGAACCAGTTGCGGGTTTCTTTGGAAGGCCTCTGGTGTGGCGACATCTTCAACCCGGTGGTTTTCCCAGAGCCCGTCGCTATCTCTGAAGGTCTGGATGCCGCTTTCCGCGCTGATCCCGGCCCCGGATAAGACAACCAGTTTAGGTTTTTGTATCATAAAATATACTTGTTTTAAATGCTTGTCGAAGTTAAATAAAAATGGCCGAACTACACGTTCAGCCATTTTTATATTAATGTTGCGTCGCTTGTCTTTGGGTGACAAGGCGCATTGCTTTTTTGCGTTTTCTTCTGCGGAACCTGCCCAGTATCTTATCGACTACATAGTATACACAAGGTACTACGATCAGGGTGAGCAGCAGGGAGCTGGTCAGCCCGCCGATAATTACCCAGGCCATACCATTTTTCACCTCTGCACCACTACCGGTAGCCAATGCGATGGGGAGCATACCTACGATCATAGCGATGGTCGTCATCAGGATCGGGCGGAAACGCTCTTTACCCGCATCGATCAGCGCTTCTACAAGGGTTGCACCTTCAGCCTTTCTCTGGTTGGTAAAGTCTACCAATAAGATACCGTTCTTGGCGACAAGACCCATCAGCATGATCAGACCGATCATGGCGAAAATAGTCAGCTCGTTCATAGTAAGCGCCAGGGCCAGGAAAGCACCGATCATGGCCAATGGTAAGGCAAACAATACCACGAAAGGATAAATCGCATTCTCATAAAGGGCTACCATAATCAGGTATACCAGCATGATGCCAATACCCAAAGCCATCAAGAGGCTAAGGAAGGAATCAGCTGTATTGGCCAGGTTACCGAATGGCTCATAAATTACCCCGGCAACGGCCTCTTTGTTCTTTTTGAAATAAGCATCAAACTTTTGAGACAATTCCTGGCCTATGGTACCCGGTGAACGTCCGTTGGAAGTCGCATTAACCAGGATAGAGGTCAACCTGTCCGTACGTTGCAGGATCGTCTCACCCATTACTTCGTTCACCGAAGCAAACTGGCTCAAGGTAAAGCTTTGGCCTTGTGCATTGAGGAAGTTCAGGTTTTTGATATTGTCCATGCTGGATCGGTCCGAGGCATCGTTCTGTACCATGATATCGTACTCGTTACCTTTATAGGTAAATTTCGCATTATCATTACCGCGGAAAGAGCTGGCGATGGCGTTGGCCACGTCACTTGGGTTAACCCCATATATCGCCATTTTCTGGCGGTCCAGCGAGATCTCAATTTGTGGTTTCGGGTTCTTGGTACTGAATTCCACGTATTGGGTACCCGGCGTTTGCTCCACGATCTTTTTCAGGTCTTCGGCTACCTTTTTTACCTGCGCACGGTCGGTACCTTTTACTACATACTGAATATCGGCCTGTGCGGCATTACCCATAATATCCATCTGGCCGATGGTGATCTTGGCCCCGGTAATGTTGGCTAAAGAGTCAAAGATGTCATTGGAGAATTGCTCGGTACTTTTCAGGCGATCTTTTTTGTCGACCAGTTTTACATTGATCTCCGCAAGGTTGTTGTTATTCGTAGTCGCTACACCGGTACTGGAATAACCGATATTGGTGAACATATTTTTCACTTCCGGCTGTCTCAGGATGATCTGTTCCGCCATTTGTGTAGCCATACTGGTCTGGTAAAGTGAGCTGTTAGGACTCATTTCTATCTTAACCACCATTTCACCTTGGTCCCCTTTGCTGATGAAGGCAAAACCGATAAATCCTTTTCCTACTAAGGTGAAAGAACCGATTAACAGAAGGATCGTAAGAATGAATACATATCTTTTCTTGGTCAGGCACCATTGAAGCAGGCTGGTATAAGCATCCCTGATATTGGTGATCTGGTTTTCAAACCAAAGGTTCATCCTGCCCCAGGCGGTACGCCTGTCCAGGTGAACGATACGTGCAAACCGGGAAGCCAGCAATGGTGTTAAGGTAAAGCAGACCATCAAACTCATCAGGGTCGAACACACAACTACAAGGGCAAATTCTCTAAGGATATTCCCGATCATACCGGAGGTTAAGGCCATTGGTAAGAATACCACGACATCCACCAGGGTGATGGCCATAGCGGTGAAGCCGATCTCCGAACGACCGTCAATCGTGGCCTGGCGCTTGTTCTTACCCATTTCCATGTGGCGCATAATGTTCTCCAGGATTACGATAGAGTCATCCACGAGGATACCTACTACCAGGGAAAGGGCCATCAGGGTCATCAGGTTAAGCGACATACCGAACACATACATGAAGATGAAGGTCGGGATCATGGAAGCGGGCAAGGCTACCAGTACAAAGAGAGAGCTCCTGATACTGTGCAGGAACATCAGCATTACAAAGGATACGATGATAATTGCTAATGCCAGGTCAAACATTACCGCATTGGCCGATTCCAGGGTATAAGTACTCTGGTCGGAAGCAATATTGAACTTCAGTTTTTGTTTACCATATTGTTTTTCGATCTCGATGATCTTCTTTTGTACCAGTTTACTTACTTCAACGGCATTGGCATCCGACTGTTTCATCACCTGGATACCGATTGAGGGTAGCCCGTTGATGCGGTTAATATTGGTTACTTCAGTCTGTCCGTCCATAACGTCTGCTACATCGCTCAGGCGCACATCGCCGCCATCTTTTCCCCGGAAAACGACCATGCTTTTCAACTGTTCGATATCATTAAATTTGGCATCGAACTTTAAGGTAAACTGGTCATTGGCCGTTTCAATTTTACCGGCCGGGGTGGATAAGCTGGCCAGGTTGACGACCTGGGCTAACTGCGCTATCGTCATATTATAAGACTGTAGCTTATCCGGGTTAGCCGAGATGATGATCTGGCGTTCATTACCACCGATCAGGTTGATCTGTCCTACACCGGGTATACTACCCAATTGCGGCTTGATCTGCTGGTCAATGATGTCATAAAGGTCTTTATCGTT
>Ga0256900_1000080_pt1 | contig 27870 bp, 11 predicted proteins | sample MC6MC0688MT_FD_190190 | JGI IMG/M metagenome (GOLD analysis project Ga0256900, IMG submission 190190) | Metatranscriptome of enriched soil aggregate microbial communities from Iowa State University, Ames, United States - MC6-MC0688-MT... | ecosystem: Environmental > Terrestrial > Soil >... | reverse complement strand
ATGCTGTATCAAATGTAATGAAAGCCTGAAGATCCACTTCCTGAGCAAAACCTTTTACCAAACCCATCGCAGCGATAGAAAGCGTAAGGAGAATTTTTTTCATGTTTTTCTAATCTTTTTAGTGTTAAAGAGAATTAAATAATTTATTAAGCCAAAGATACTTAAAAAAAATTAATAAAAAAATAAAATTTTGCCCGCTTATTTATTTCAAAACTGATCTAAATAGGATATACGTTGATCTTTCAAACGTTGGTTTTTAAATTAACATATCCATGAGCATCCTTTTGAATTAAGTTTTATTATCATCGATAGAAAAACAATGCTTAATTATATATTATTGTTAAAACAAATAAAGCTAGTACCGTACACCTTAATCATCCATTATTTTATACCGAAACAGTTCGGGCCGACCATTTGTGTTGTCAGTATATTTCTAGATACTACGCAATGATATCAAAAGTAAAATCCCCAACACGAATGTTGGGGATTTTTTATTTGTAGTCAAAAACCCGTTTTATGGATTTTGTACACATCCTACATTTTGAGTGATTTCACTACCCGGAATCCGGAAGTTTAACAATGGAGAACCAGATTGGATTGTCTTATTATCTGAATATACATTACCATTCCAGTGTCCATTCACACTACGGTCAATAGCTACTAAAGGAGTAATGTCAGATGGTAATCTCGCCATTTGTCTTTTTGCATCAAATAAACGGAAACCTTCACCCCATAATTCCAATCGTCTTTGGCGCCAGATTTCATTTACTAATTTGTCTTTTGTGTTATAAGTAGTCGCATCAAAAGCTGAATTCCTGGTATCCATAAACTCCTGTAGCACTGTTTGTGCTCCTGTTGGATTGCCACCCATAGCAAGTCCTTCCGCTTCGATTAAATACATTTCAGCACTTCTCATCAAAGGATAGTCAGCCAGGAAGCTGCTTGGTTTAATAGAGGAGAACTTACGTTGTGCACCTCTATCCCAGTTATTGAAAGGAGACTGTGCTGGTTTACTACCGGATAAAGGTATCCACCAGGTAATACGGTAATCAGAGGAATCCAAGCGCTTAGCAAACGGATCTGTAGTACTGCCTAACCATAACCATCTACCAATTGCTTTCATACAGGTTTCCGCATAACCGCCTACTTTAGGGTCCATATGGGACATAAAAGAACCATAAATACCATTTGCTTCCTGGTTGATTTTAGAACCCCATATCCACTCTCTGGATCTGATGTCGTTAAAACCTGAGTTTAAATCAATCACATCAGATAAAGGATAAGATGTTCTTGCTAATTTCGCATATTTAGCGGCATCGGCCCAATCTTGCTGGTACAGTGCGGCTCTTGCCTTTAAACCATACAATACATCAATATTTACCTGAGATTTATCGGTCGCCCTGGATTCAATATTCGGATCTTTAAGGAAGTTTTCTGCTTGTGTAAAGTCCGCATTGATTTGATCTACAACTTCTCTTAAAGAAGAACGGGGATTCGCTACTTGACCAGGAGTAGTGTAAATAGGAACACCTAATGCCTCGCTAATTGGCGCACCATTAGTCACCACACCTACTGTAGCGCTACCATTGGCAACTACATACTGTGGGCTATTGTAAGCAAATTGATAGGTTTGGATTAATTGTAAATAAGCCCAACCTCTCATGGCATATGCCTGGCCTTTAAGCTCATTTTTTTCATACTCTTCTCCAGATGCAGCATCAATATGCTTTAATACAAAGTTAGCATTATTGATCACCGTATAATAAACACCCCAAGGATGTCCATCACCGCCTCTTGAAGAGATATAGCTGGCTTCCTCATAGAACCAGTTATAGTCGGTCATTCCTAAATCTTCCCCCATCAGGTCATACATCAGGTTAATGGAAGGCATACCGAATTTAGTAGTGGAAGCATAAGAATATAATATTCTATGCATACCATTTACCACAGACCTTGCACCTTGAGTCGTTGTAAATACATCCTCATATGCAACCTGATCTGTAGGTTTTGTGTCTAAATAGGATTTCTTACAAGAGCTGGCGCCGATCATAACGGCTAAAGCTAAACCTGAGAATCCAATATATTTACTTAGTTTCATTATTAAAATTGTTATATTATTCAATATTTTTTTCAAGTGGTTATTTTCCTCTTCCTATTACAGACTCAAATTAACCCCAAATACTACTGTTCTCATCGGGAAGTAAGTAAAATCAGAACTTCCGAAGAATGATGATTGAAGGTCAACTCCCTGACGGGCAGAAACGTTAAACAGGTTGTCTGAGGCAACATAAATTCTTGCATTAGAAATAGAAGATCTGTTCAACATCTTAGTTGGGAAGTTGTAACCGATATTCAGGTTTCTCATTCTTAAGAAGCTGTTGCTGATCAGGAATCTGCTAGAGCTGGCACTGTTAAAGCGACCGGCATAGCCATAAGTATGCTTTGGTAAAACGCCTTCTTTAAGTTCATCTCCAGCCTCTTTCCAGGAATTCAACAGATCAACGTGCATTGCATTACCTAATGCTGAGCTGGCACCACTTACTAACTGCGCATAAAGACCATCATAGTACTTTCCACCCAGACCGAAGGTAAAGGTAAAGTTTACATCCACATTTTTATACCTGAATGTATTACTCCAAGAACCTTCCAGATCACGGAATGAAGATCCGAAAGCTTTATAATCTCTTCTTTGGCTTAGTGCATCATAATCAGCAGTTCTTTCACCGGTAGATGCTGCATACCAGGTTGGTTGACCGAATTCATTAACTCCGGCATATTCCGGTAACCAGAAGGTATTGATAGCCTCTCCCTTTGTCATGATAGTACCAGATCCGAATAAAGTATCTTCACTACCCTGCATTTGAGTAATTGCATTACGGTTAAATGCCAGGTTCATCTTACTATTCCAGGATATTCCACTTACTGTTTTCGGTCTTAATACATCATAGCTGATACTTGCCTCCAAACCACGGTTACGCATAGAGCCCACGTTTGCATAGTAGCCTGTAGAACCTGTTGAAGTCGCTAAAGGGAAAATATACAATAAGTTATTCGATCCCCTGTTATAAGCGTCCAAAGAGACACTTAATCTGTTCGCTTTGGTTACGACATCTATACCAAGGTTCATATCAACCGCTCCTTCCCATCTTAAAATAGGGTTACCCCATCTTAAGAATGTTAATGCCGAATTCTGATCATTTGACGTGATATTGAATCTGTCCATCCAAGGGTAGAATGCTTCTGCAGCAGTACCACCTAATGCATCATTACCAGATACACCCCAGCTGAAACGAAGTTTAGCATACTCTAAATGTTTCTTACTGAATTCTTTCATGAAATTTTCATCGGAGAATACCCAACCTACACCCGCAGATCCGAAATTACCCCAACGGGCTTCAGGAGAAAACCTTGAAGATCCGTTTCTACTGTAAGAACCGGAGATATAATACTTGCGTTTGAAGTTATATTCAGCCTGAGCAAAATAAGTCTCAATTCTCAATCTGTTGATAACTGAGCTTGAGAATTCCGGAACCGCTGCGGCATCAAGCTCTTCATAACCACGGGCAGAAATAGCGTACCCTGCTCTTCCGGCACTCAAAGAAGAGTTTTTAAGATTATAGTTTTCATGCCCTGCTGTTAATGCGAAGGTATGATCAGCAGAGTCTCTGTTCAAGTTGGCAGCCTGTGGTCTCCAGGTTAAGAACTGGTTGAAAGTAAAGTTAATGTTTGTAGAAGTGCTTCTTTGACCTCTACCATTTACATTAGCGGCATCACCAAAAATTGCATTATAATAGTTCAAAGAATTACCATTGTAGTAATTCAATGAAATTGTTGATTTTGCGATTAAATCCCTGTAAATCTTAGCTTCTACAAAACCTACTGTATTACCGTTAATGGCAATTGTATTTGGTTTATCGTAAGTAAGAGAGGCTACCGTATTAGTACGCAGACCACGGTCATAAGGACGTACTTGTCTGGTATTATTCCAGGTATCACCTGCCATATTATTTCCGAAATCATATTTATCGGTTCCGTCTGCATTTTTCATACGGCTACCATCCTCGTTGTACATATATACAGGATAAATAGCACCCATCATTTGGGCTGACATGAATGGATTAGAAAATGCATTACCTGATCCTAAGAAAAATAATTGATCATCATACGTAGCCTGCATTTTAAACCCTGCATTTAACCAGCTGGTCACTTTAGAGTTGACATTCAACAAACCGGTGATCCTGTGGTAATCTGAGTTTTTAACGATACCCTGATCCCTTGTATAACCAATAGATAAATAATAATCGCTATTATCATTACCATTCTGAACGGATAAATTATAGTTTTGGCGAACGCCGATCCTTTGCAGTTCGTTCATCCAGTTATCAGTCCAGATTAATTGATCATCTCCCGGGATTACCTTACCGAAGTCCGGAGAACTTTTATCGGTATTAAATAATTGACTATTAGGCACGCGGTAAGCGTTATAACCTCCAAGGCTAAATACCGCCTCTTCAGAACCTACAGAGCCGCTGGTAGATCCATTAAGTAAACCTTCATAGGCCTTTTCATAATAATCTCTTGTACCTAATGTTTTATATGGTTTTATAAAACGATTCAAAAGACCTACTGAAGCATCAAAGGATATTCTTGGTTTATCCCCTTTTTCACCTCTTTTAGTGTTGATTAAGATTACACCATTCGCTGCACGTGCACCATATACCGCTTTTGCTGTTGCATCTTTTAAGACAACGATATCTTTAATATCAAGCGGGTTAATAGAGTTTAATGAACCGGAATAAGGAGCTCCGTCTAATACGATCAACGGAGAACTACTTGCACTTAAGGAACCCTGACCACGTAACATGATATCCGGGTTGCTACCAGGCTGTCCACCACCACTAGTTACTAATAAACCCGGAGCAGCACCATCCAAAGCAGCACCCACAGAGGTAACCGGTCTTTGCGCGATTTCTTTAGAACTTACTGTGTTCAAGGCACCAGTATAAGAACGTCTGTCGATTTTCTGACCATATACCTGTACCCCTTCCAGCTCATCTTTCCCTTTTTCTTCAACCAGTACTACCTGATAACTTGAGCTACCGTCTAAACGGATTTCTTTTGATTCTGTGCCATAATAACTGATTACTAAAACAGCCTTATCTTCAGGCACATCAATGGTAAAATTACCATTTTCATCTGCAGCAACACCTATTGTAGTCCCTTTAACTTCAATAGTGGCTCCAGTCAACACCTCACCCTTGTTATCACGTACAGTACCACTTACTGTGCGCGACTGAGCGAGAGCTGTACTTAAAGCAACACTCGAAACCATCGCGAATGTTAATAAAATTTTTCTCATACCCTAAATTAAAATAAATGATAGATTATTTTTTAATTAAAAAATCTCTGAATTAATAAATTGACGCGCTAAGTTAATAAAAATTTAAAATAAAAAAACAAAAAGTTAATTGTTAGATTATTTGCAATTCTCATTATTTGCTTATGCTGATCATTTTTGTTACTTGTGCACCATCAATGTTCAATTGAACCATATATACACCGGCAGCAAAAGACGAGCAGTCTACTGATTGTGTCTGATTGATCATGCCATTCAATTGTTTTGTAATCATTTTCTGACCTAAAGCATTGATTACATTGATCTGAACATTTTTAACTTCTTTAAGATTAAATCTTACATTGAATATACCATTCGAACTTGGGTTCGGGAAAACGGTAAAAGAATTATCACTTAATTTATTAATCTTAACACTCATCGCTCCGTCACATACAGATACCGGAGTAGGGTTTACGGATTCATAACCCGTATTTGCCGGATCCAAAACTTCTTTTAAACGGCTTTGAGGACCGGCATTTGCAGGAAAGGTGGTTTGATCGAATTCATTATCCCAACCATAGCTGAATTTAGAATATACTTTTTCTACACCAAATTGTCTTCCGTCAGAACAAGTATTGTTAGGACCACCCGATAAAACACCAATCACCCGGCCAAAAATATCAAATAAAGCGCTACCTGAAGAACCACCAGCAGAACCACCTACCTGGGAAGATACCCCCCAGTGCGTTGCAGGTACTACAGTCTGATTGAACCGGTCAAATGGATCGATTGTTTCAGAGACAGCCAGCTTCATCGCATCGCCGCCCGGGTGGTGAAAACCAATAAATTTATTATAAGTCTCCAGCAACTCTTCATTTGTATAGCTTGCCTTTTTAGACCATCCTGCCATCCATGCATCAGGGATTTTAGCAAAATCATCATTCAGCTCAAGCATTAAAAAATCCTGAACCAATTTGTTTTCTGAAGCCTGGCCCATTGATGGGTAGTTACTCCGGGAAACGAACTTGGCACCTTCAGTCAATACAGGCGAATTAGCTACAGATGGCGCTCCGGTACCATCACAGTTTGCAGTGAGGTAATTAAAGCGGAACTGCCAGTATTGGAAATTATCATCTGTTCTGGCATTGTTACCGTCACAGTGTGATGCAGTTGCAAATAATCTTCTACAGTTTGCCGCAGTATTTTCTGTACTGTTTATTAATGTACCGGAACAGAAACCAATGTCATTGTAAGCCGCACTGGAAGCGATCAAAATTCTCGCTACACTTTTTCTCAGATCTGCAATATCATCTCCTTGCGGACAAATTGCGTTTACCTGACAAACAGCAGAGCCCCCATAAACACCACCAGGATATTGAGGCGGGTTAGCCTGCGTTTCCATAAACTGGCTCCACTCATTCTCCAGCCCACGATACATTGCACCAGCAGAATTAATGAGGTATTTTACCTGGCTGATGTCCGCATCAGGAGTGAAGTTCATTTCAATATTCACAACAGAACCTACAACCGGTTCATTTGAATAATGATCTGATTTGGGGTTATGCTGATCCGTATAAGCTCCTAATACCTGCTTTCCATTCTGATTAGTAACATACAAAGTCACTCCTTTTGGCAGGTGAAACTGCTCATACATTAATACTATACCTTGTGCATCAGGGATCTCAACAGAGAGCCTCCAGATTTTTTCGCCGTTGTCCAAATAAGTCCACTGACCGGATTTATGGAAATCGATTCCTGCTGGTAATGTAATGCCGGTACGGAACATAGATCCTTCTCCTTTCGTGGCATCTTCTCTACTTAGCTTTTCATAATCAGGGCGCTCCAATGTAATTGTAGCACTTCCTACCTGCATAGTATTTCCTAAAGTCATTGATTTTGGAAATCCACCTAGCCCAACCTGAGCATTTGATCTTCCCGTAAGGAACATCGAGGCTCCTGCAACCAGAGTAATGAAGAATAATTTTTTCATGATAAATTGTAAAAAATTAAACAATAAATTTATAATTTGTGTCTGTAAATATAGTAAAGAAATGTTAAGTAGCAATTTATTTTTACACTTAAGATGCATAGAGTTGCAAAAAAGTTGGAATAAAAAATAAATTTCTTGGTCCTGAATCTTAAGTTAATTTCACCTGCATCATTAAATTTATTATTATTTTTGATAAAATTTTAATTATGAAATATACGCTTCTAAAAGCTTCGATACTGAGCACCCTAGCACTTTTTTCTTTTTTATTACTCGCAGCATGTGGTACTCAAAAGAAAGCTGCTGAGACGGCCGCCACAGAAACAAGTACGACTCAAAGTAAAGGTACCAGTGTAAATGATGTGAAGACGAATGATAAAGTACGACCTATTGAAACCATGAAATATACCCGCATGCCATAAATTGGATTTCATTTTTTTGATATAAAGCACAATTTTAGTTTTAAAAGCCGGGCATAAACAACTTGTTTTTATCCCCGGCTTTTCCTTTTAATCCACACCCTGTGTATATTTTTTTTCAAAAAATTTCTTCACATAAAAATTACTTTATAATATTGTAAAAGAATTCGTTCTTACTAACCCATTTTTAAAAAAGTTCAGCGCAAAAAACCGTTGAACTTTTTTCTTTTTAATTCCTTTAAACCCTCTGGTGTAGCCGCTTTCAAGCATTCATCTTTTTTTATTCATGTCTTCGTTCCAATATATTTTGTTTTATAAGCCCTTCCAGGTGCTTTCACAATTTTCACAAGAAGGCGATAAAAAAACGCTTGCCGATTATCTTCCCGGCATCGAAAAAAATATTTACCCGGTAGGTAGATTGGACTTCGACAGTGAAGGCCTGCTCTTTCTTACTAACGACACCTCGCTCAATCAAAAATTATTACATCCCAAAAACGGGCATCAAAAAACCTATTGGGTGCAGGTAGAAGGAGCCGCGCAAGAGCAGGATTTACTGGACCTGAAAAAAGGGGTAGACATTTCTGTAAATGGTAAAGTACATAAGACCTTACCCGCAAAAGCAGCTGTAATACCGGAGCCCACTTCGCTCCCTGAACGCAATCCGCCTATTCGTTTTCGTAAAAACATACCTACTACCTGGTTAGCCATCACTATTGGAGAAGGTAAAAACCGGCAAGTGCGTAAAATGACTGCAGCTATTGGCTTTCCGACTTTAAGATTGATACGCGCCGCTATAGGAAGTATCCGGATCGGGGACCTGAAACCAGGCGATTTTCGGGTCCTAAACCCCGAAGAAGTAAAGCTACTTATGCAGAAAGACATCTAGCTTAAGCGCCGGTCTAATAATAATTACATAACCCCACCCTAACATTACAGTAATACAAATTTTTTTGCTTTGTTGAAAACCACAAAGCATGGCCAGAAAAGTTTCGGTTGTTGTCATAAGTGATGTGCATTTGGGCACCTATGGTTGTCATGCCACTGAACTGCTTAATTATCTTAAAAGCATTGATCCAAAAATACTTGTCCTGAACGGGGATATCATCGATGCCTGGCAATTCAGCAAAAGCTATTTCCCACATACACATTTCGAGGTCATTAATGAAATTTTCAAGAAAGTCGCCAAGGGTACTCGTGTAGTCTATATCACCGGTAACCACGATGAATTCCTGCGCCGCTATTCTGACATGGAAGTAGGGAATATCCTGCTTACCGACAAATTCCTGCTCAACATAGACAATAAAAAAACATGGATCTTCCATGGGGATGTTTTCGATAATACAACAAAAGGTGCAGCAAAGATTTTAGCCAAACTGGGTGGTAAAGGATATGACCTCCTGATCTTGCTCAATAGCATGATCAACGCCGGCCTGAAGATGCTCGGAAAGAATAAAGTTTCCTTTTCCAAAAGAGTAAAGAACAGTGTAAAAAAAGCGGTGGCCTATATCAACAAATTTGAAACAACCATAGCGGAACTGGCCATTGAGAAAAACTATGACTACGTGATCTGCGGGCATATCCACCAGCCTTGCATTAAAGAGATCGTGACCAATACCGGTAAAGTACAATACCTGAACTCCGGCGACTGGGTGGAAAACCTTACCGCACTGGAATATAATAATGGCAACTGGGAATTATACCAGTACAACTCAAATGATTTTGCAGAGCAGACTATAGAACGCGCTTTAAAGAAAGCTCCGGAAGCCAATATTGAAGCGGACATTTTTAAGTACCTGCACTATAGCCAGTCCATCAATCATAAAGGAGCTTAGCCGCGTTACTATGAAAATATTTTATGCCGTACAGGCCACCGGTAACGGCCATATCAGCAGGGCGATGGAATTGCTGCCCCATTTAAATAATTACGGGGATGTGGATGTTTTTCTAAGCGGCAGCAATTCCAGCCTGAACTCAGAATTACCGGTATTATTAAGGAGCAAAGGCCTGAGCCTTTTTTATAATCATAGTGGGGCACTTGACCTGAAGCGGATCGCCAAAAATCTTGCCCCTATTGAGGTATACAAGACTGCTAAAAGTTTACCTGTTGACCAATACGATCTTGTGATCAATGATTTTGAAGCCATCTGCGCCTTATCTTGTCGTATCAAAAATAAAGCTGCGGTACACTTTGGTCACCAGGCCAGCTTTACCTCCGACCAGGTTCCCCGTCCTGAAAATAAAAGTACAGTTGGTGAGTTCATTTTAAAAAACTTTGCACGTTCCCCGCTCAATATAGGCTTACATTTCCGGGCTTATGATGAGTTCATTTTACCCCCGGTGATCAAGTCAGAAATATGGCATGCAGCGCCTGGGGAAGGGAATTATATTTGTGTCTATCTCCCCTCTTATTCCGAACAGGAAATCTATAAATACTTACAACAAATAACAGGGCAAAAATTCGAAGTTTTTTCAAAGGAAATTAAGGCCGTGAAAGAACAAGGAAACTGTACTTTCATTCCCGTAAATAAAGAGCGTTTTAACCAGAGCTTAATTCACTGTGCAGGTATCATAACGAATGCCGGATTTGAAACTCCTGCAGAGGCGATGTACTTAAATAAAAAGCTACTGGTAATTCCCATTGGCGGGCAATACGAGCAAAAGTGCAATGCCGCGGCCCTAAAGCATCTGGGGCCGACTGTAGTCGATAAAATCAGCCCTCATTTCTGCGAACAGATCAATAACTGGCTGCAAGCGCCTGCCCCCCGATATGATACCTCTTTTTACCTCCCTACCGCAACTATTGTTGCCCAAATGATACAACAGGTTAGTGCAAAAATCCTGCATTAAAAAGGCCGGAAAATCCGGCCCCAGGTTACAATTATTTTACGATTTCGTCAATCACTCTTTGCGTCAGTAGATGGTAATTAGGTTTGGCTTTTTTGTAAATAGCCCGGGCCATTTTAGCCCCTTCCGGGGTAGCCATCATCTCTTTATACAAAGGTTGTAAAAATTTCTCTCTTCCCGTTACCATAAGGAATGCTTCCATTGCCGGATAAGCCGGCTCGTACTTACTCTTCAGGGCAAGTAAGTACCAAAGATCCGCCTTTTCACTGTTCTGTGTCTGTGTAAGCTGGAAGGCCTGATCTAATGCCTTCATCTGTTCCAGGCTCAAAGGCGTCTTTGCTAATTTTCTCAGGAAATGCATCCATTCAAAGGTGGACCATTTTGTGGTTCTTTGTGCAAAACTCATATCCCCTTTCAGGAATTCCGCCGTTGCCGTATCTACTTTATTAAAACGTAGTTGATCAGCTCTGGGGCAAGTCTTGGGAATACCCGGCGCGTATAGCCATTCGTTAATGTTCACCTTAGTCTTCCACTCGGTAACTTCATTCAGTAGGTTCTTGTTCAGATACTCTACGAAGTCCCGCGTATTCATTGTCTTGAACGCGTTTTCGTTAAAATATTTGGTGAGGAAAGCATCCATTTTACTGCGGCCTACCGTTTGCTCTATAAGTCTTAATAAATGTCCGCCTTTTTCATAGGGGATATCGGTCAAGCCCTCATCCGGGTTGCGCCCCTTCAGGTTTAAACGCAGGTGCGTATCCTCGCTTTCCTTACCCAGGTCGGCAACAATCGCCTCCAGGTCCTGGTACCCAATCTCCCAAAGCATGTCCGCATAATCTTTACCCATCATGGATTCCATGATACGCCGTTCAAAATAGATGGTAAACCCTTCATTCAGCCAAAAGTCGTTCCAGGTTTGGTTAGTCACCAGGTTACCGCTCCAGTTATGCGCCAGCTCATGCGCGATCAGGTTCACCAGGGATTTATCGCCGGCTAAAATAGTTGGTGTGCAAAAAGTCAGTTTCGGGTTTTCCATGCCCCCAATCGGGAATCCAGAAGGTAGTACCAGGATGTCATAACGTCCCCAACGATAAGGCCCGTACAGCTCTTCGGCCTTATGTACCATGGCCCCGACCTGTTCAAATTCTTTATGTGCTTTAGCCAGCATGACCGGTTCGGCATAAACCCCGGTACGCTTATCGATGGACTGGAATTTAATATCTCCAACTGCCAATGCCATCAGGTAAGCAGGTATGGGCATGTCCATCTTAAAATTATAAATACCGTCTTCGGACAAAGCCTGTGGATTTTCTGCACTCATCAAAGCCATCAGGCCTTTAGGCACTTTTACCCTGGCAGCATAAGTATAGCGCACGCCGGGTCCGTCCTGTACCGGGATCCAGCTACGGGCATGAATACTTTCGGATTGGGTATAGAGAAAAGGCTCTTTTTTGCCAAAAGTTTGAGAAGGCTCCAGCCATTGCAGGGCTGTAGCATTTTTGGTGGTCCGGTAAAATATTTTCACCTGCCGGGTTTCTGGCTTAAGGCTTATGGATAAAGGCGCTCCGAGGATGCTATCAGTCTCCCCCAGATCAAAAGCAGCCTTAGTACCATCACCATAATGAATGCTGTCAATCAGTAGCTCCCGGGTGTCTACGACAAATTTATCCGCCTCGGGTTTTTGCTTTTCAATATCCCAGGTCGCCGTACCTGAAATACGGTGTTGTTTAAAATCCACTTCAATATCAAGCGCCAGGTGCTTACCGAACACTTCATTGGCATTGCTCAGGGTATGATAATCGTTATTATCAAAAACAGCTTCTGTTGCAGATTGCGGTTCTTTTACCGCTTCCTTTTTCTTACTGCTCCCCCTGGAATTACAGGCAAATAATAAGGATAAGCAGCCTGCCGCTAATAAAATCTTTTTCATACAATTACAATAAATATTGAAGTCCGTTTCCAAATATAATTGCTTTCCGGGAATTTTAATAGCAACAGGTTTTTTAGTTTAAATTTTCAAACCCTTTCAATCCAACAATAAATTACATTTGTACTTACTAAAAGCAAAACATGCATTATTTAAGTTTTAACGCCTACCTGAACGAGAATGCCGATCTGCCCCAGGATACTTTTGCGCCTGTCCTCGACCAGATGAAGCGGATGGAAGTAAAAAAAGGCGACTTTCTTTTAAGACAAGGCGATATCTGTAAGTATTCCTTTTTTGTAGAATCCGGCCTGCTCAAATATTATTCTATAGATGAGCGGGGTAAAACCCATGTGTTGCAGTTTGCCCCGGAGGGCTGGTTCGTGACTGACCGGGAGAGTTCTTTTTTCAACCGCCCCTCCTCTTACTTCATTGATGCGCAGGAAGACAGCTCTGTGCTGGTGTTTAATGAAAATGATCTTTGCCAGTTGACGGACTTGCAGCCGCAATTCGGCGTACTCAATAACCGTTTATTGCACCGGCATATCAGCCAGCTGCAAAACCGGATCAATTTATTATTGAGCGCTTCGGCAGAAGAAAGGTACCAGGCATTTATCAAAACCTACCCCGATTTACTGTTGCGCGTACCCCAGCACCTGGTGGCTTCTTATTTAGGGATTACCCCTGAAGGACTGAGCCGGGTGAGGAGGGAACTGGCCTCAAGGAATTTCAAAAAATAGTCCTTTCATAAAAATAATCAGAAAAATGATACTTTAATAAGTACAAAATATATATTTGCAAGAGCGAAAATTTAAAAATGAACATGAAAAAATTTGTAACCTTTCTTACACTGGCGGTGACAACGCTGGTATTTTTTAGCAGTTGTTTCCAGAAATACAGAGAGCCGGGTACGGATGATGGGACCGGTGTAAGTACTTCTTCAAAATGGGATTGGAACGGCACAGCTCCTTTTTCCGGAATTTTAGGTGGAGAGCCACGAAATACTCCGGCAAACTCAAAAATAGAGAAAGTTATTTCTAATAAAGTAGGATTATTTTATGGATCAATAACAGAACCTAATGCTGAAAGAATGTATGTAATTTCTTTAGAACAAAGTCTAAAACCGGGAATTCATATTTCTATAGGCGATCAGAATATGATCAATTTCAACTTTATGTATACTCCGGCTCAGGAATTAATACCCGGGAAACCTCTGAAAGTATTCGGAACCCATAAACTGGTTTTAAAACTGATCCGCAATGACGAAGATGTTGTAGAAGGGTATTTTTATGGAAAAATCAGGAATGTTCAGAACACCTCAGAAATAATGGAGGTAAAAGACGCTTACTTCAGGATTGAAAAATCAGGAGCTGTAGTTGTCAATTAATTAAATCTGTAGCTTATATACGTTAAAGGGATAGTTTTCGAAAACTATCCCTTTAACGTATATAAGCTACAGATTTAATTAATTGACAACTACAGCTCCTGATTTTTCAATCCTGAAGTAAGCGTCTTTTACCTCCATTATTTCTGAGGTGTTCTGAACATTCCTGATTTTTCCATAAAAATACCCTTCTACAACATCTTCGTCATTGCGGATCAGTTTTAAAACCAGTTTATGGGTTCCGAATACTTTCAGAGGTTTCCCGGGTATTAATTCCTGAGCCGGAGTATACATAAAGTTGAAATTGATCATATTCTGATCGCCTATAGAAATATGAATTCCCGGTTTTAGACTTTGTTCTAAAGAAATTACATACATTCTTTCAGCATTAGGTTCTGTTATTGATCCATAAAATAATCCTACTTTATTAGAAATAACTTTCTCTATTTTTGAGTTTGCCGGAGTATTTCGTGGCTCTCCACCTAAAATTCCGGAAAAAGGAGCTGTGCCGTTCCAATCCCATTTTGAAGAAGTACTTACACCGGTCCCATCATCCGTACCCGGCTCTCTGTATTTCTGGAAACAACTGCTAAAAAATACCAGCGTTGTCACCGCCAGTGTAAGAAAGGTTACAAATTTTTTCATGTTCATTTTTAAATTTTCGCTCTTGCAAATATATATTTTGTACTTATTAAAGTATCATTTTTCTGATTATTTTTATGAAAGGACTATTTTTTGAAATTCCTTGAGGCCAGTTCCCTCCTCACCCGGCTCAGTCCTTCAGGGGTAATCCCTAAATAAGAAGCCACCAGGTGCTGGGGTACGCGCAACAGTAAATCGGGGTAGGTTTTGATAAATGCCTGGTACCTTTCTTCTGCCGAAGCGCTCAATAATAAATTGATCCGGTTTTGCAGCTGGCTGATATGCCGGTGCAATAAACGGTTATTGAGTACGCCGAATTGCGGCTGCAAGTCCGTCAACTGGCAAAGATCATTTTCATTAAACACCAGCACAGAGCTGTCTTCCTGCGCATCAATGAAGTAAGAGGAGGGGCGGTTGAAAAAAGAACTCTCCCGGTCAGTCACGAACCAGCCCTCCGGGGCAAACTGCAACACATGGGTTTTACCCCGCTCATCTATAGAATAATATTTGAGCAGGCCGGATTCTACAAAAAAGGAATACTTACAGATATCGCCTTGTCTTAAAAGAAAGTCGCCTTTTTTTACTTCCATCCGCTTCATCTGGTCGAGGACAGGCGCAAAAGTATCCTGGGGCAGATCGGCATTCTCGTTCAGGTAGGCGTTAAAACTTAAATAATGCATGTTTTGCTTTTAGTAAGTACAAATGTAATTTATTGTTGGATTGAAAGGGTTTGAAAATTTAAACTAAAAAACCTGTTGCTATTAAAATTCCCGGAAAGCAATTATATTTGGAAACGGACTTCAATATTTATTGTAATTGTATGAAAAAGATTTTATTAGCGGCAGGCTGCTTATCCTTATTATTTGCCTGTAATTCCAGGGGGAGCAGTAAGAAAAAGGAAGCGGTAAAAGAACCGCAATCTGCAACAGAAGCTGTTTTTGATAATAACGATTATCATACCCTGAGCAATGCCAATGAAGTGTTCGGTAAGCACCTGGCGCTTGATATTGAAGTGGATTTTAAACAACACCGTATTTCAGGTACGGCGACCTGGGATATTGAAAAGCAAAAACCCGAGGCGGATAAATTTGTCGTAGACACCCGGGAGCTACTGATTGACAGCATTCATTATGGTGATGGTACTAAGGCTGCTTTTGATCTGGGGGAGACTGATAGCATCCTCGGAGCGCCTTTATCCATAAGCCTTAAGCCAGAAACCCGGCAGGTGAAAATATTTTACCGGACCACCAAAAATGCTACAGCCCTGCAATGGCTGGAGCCTTCTCAAACTTTTGGCAAAAAAGAGCCTTTTCTCTATACCCAATCCGAAAGTATTCATGCCCGTAGCTGGATCCCGGTACAGGACGGACCCGGCGTGCGCTATACTTATGCTGCCAGGGTAAAAGTGCCTAAAGGCCTGATGGCTTTGATGAGTGCAGAAAATCCACAGGCTTTGTCCGAAGACGGTATTTATAATTTTAAGATGGACATGCCCATACCTGCTTACCTGATGGCATTGGCAGTTGGAGATATTAAATTCCAGTCCATCGATAAGCGTACCGGGGTTTATGCCGAACCGGTCATGCTGGCTAAAGCACATAAAGAATTTGAACAGGTCGGGGCCATGGTACATAAGGCCGAAGAGCTGTACGGGCCTTATCGTTGGGGACGTTATGACATCCTGGTACTACCTTCTGGATTCCCGATTGGGGGCATGGAAAACCCGAAACTGACTTTTTGCACACCAACTATTTTAGCCGGCGATAAATCCCTGGTGAACCTGATCGCGCATGAGCTGGCGCATAACTGGAGCGGTAACCTGGTGACTAACCAAACCTGGAACGACTTTTGGCTGAATGAAGGGTTTACCATCTATTTTGAACGGCGTATCATGGAATCCATGATGGGTAAAGATTATGCGGACATGCTTTGGGAGATTGGGTACCAGGACCTGGAGGCGATTGTTGCCGACCTGGGTAAGGAAAGCGAGGATACGCACCTGCGTTTAAACCTGAAGGGGCGCAACCCGGATGAGGGCTTGACCGATATCCCCTATGAAAAAGGCGGACATTTATTAAGACTTATAGAGCAAACGGTAGGCCGCAGTAAAATGGATGCTTTCCTCACCAAATATTTTAACGAAAACGCGTTCAAGACAATGAATACGCGGGACTTCGTAGAGTATCTGAACAAGAACCTACTGAATGAAGTTACCGAGTGGAAGACTAAGGTGAACATTAACGAATGGCTATACGCGCCGGGTATTCCCAAGACTTGCCCCAGAGCTGATCAACTACGTTTTAATAAAGTAGATACGGCAACGGCGGAATTCCTGAAAGGGGATATGAGTTTTGCACAAAGAACCACAAAATGGTCCACCTTTGAATGGATGCATTTCCTGAGAAAATTAGCAAAGACGCCTTTGAGCCTGGAACAGATGAAGGCATTAGATCAGGCCTTCCAGCTTACACAGACACAGAACAGTGAAAAGGCGGATCTTTGGTACTTACTTGCCCTGAAGAGTAAGTACGAGCCGGCTTATCCGGCAATGGAAGCATTCCTTATGGTAACGGGAAGAGAGAAATTTTTACAACCTTTGTATAAAGAGATGATGGCTACCCCGGAAGGGGCTAAAATGGCCCGGGCTATTTACAAAAAAGCCAAACCTAATTACCATCTACTGACGCAAAGAGTGATTGACGAAATCGTAAAATAATTGTAACCTGGGGCCGGATTTTCCGGCCTTTTTAATGCAGGATTTTTGCACTAACCTGTTGTATCATTTGGGCAACAATAGTTGCGGTAGGGAGGTAAAAAGAGGTATCATATCGGGGGGCAGGCGCTTGCAGCCAGTTATTGATCTGTTCGCAGAAATGAGGGCTGATTTTATCGACTACAGTCGGCCCCAGATGCTTTAGGGCCGCGGCATTGCACTTTTGCTCGTATTGCCCGCCAATGGGAATTACCAGTAGCTTTTTATTTAAGTACATCGCCTCTGCAGGAGTTTCAAATCCGGCATTCGTTATGATACCTGCACAGTGAATTAAGCTCTGGTTAAAACGCTCTTTATTTACGGGAATGAAAGTACAGTTTCCTTGTTCTTTCACGGCCTTAATTTCCTTTGAAAAAACTTCGAATTTTTGCCCTGTTATTTGTTGTAAGTATTTATAGATTTCCTGTTCGGAATAAGAGGGGAGATAGACACAAATATAATTCCCTTCCCCAGGCGCTGCATGCCATATTTCTGACTTGATCACCGGGGGTAAAATGAACTCATCATAAGCCCGGAAATGTAAGCCTATATTGAGCGGGGAACGTGCAAAGTTTTTTAAAATGAACTCACCAACTGTACTTTTATTTTCAGGACGGGGAACCTGGTCGGAGGTAAAGCTGGCCTGGTGACCAAAGTGTACCGCAGCTTTATTTTTGATACGACAAGATAAGGCGCAGATGGCTTCAAAATCATTGATCACAAGATCGTATTGGTCAACAGGTAAACTTTTAGCAGTCTTGTATACCTCAATAGGGGCAAGATTTTTGGCGATCCGCTTCAGGTCAAGTGCCCCACTATGATTATAAAAAAGGCTCAGGCCTTTGCTCCTTAATAATACCGGTAATTCTGAGTTCAGGCTGGAATTGCTGCCGCTTAGAAAAACATCCACATCCCCGTAATTATTTAAATGGGGCAGCAATTCCATCGCCCTGCTGATATGGCCGTTACCGGTGGCCTGTACGGCATAAAATATTTTCATAGTAACGCGGCTAAGCTCCTTTATGATTGATGGACTGGCTATAGTGCAGGTACTTAAAAATGTCCGCTTCAATATTGGCTTCCGGAGCTTTCTTTAAAGCGCGTTCTATAGTCTGCTCTGCAAAATCATTTGAGTTGTACTGGTATAATTCCCAGTTGCCATTATTATATTCCAGTGCGGTAAGGTTTTCCACCCAGTCGCCGGAGTTCAGGTATTGTACTTTACCGGTATTGGTCACGATCTCTTTAATGCAAGGCTGGTGGATATGCCCGCAGATCACGTAGTCATAGTTTTTCTCAATGGCCAGTTCCGCTATGGTTGTTTCAAATTTGTTGATATAGGCCACCGCTTTTTTTACACTGTTCTTTACTCTTTTGGAAAAGGAAACTTTATTCTTTCCGAGCATCTTCAGGCCGGCGTTGATCATGCTATTGAGCAAGATCAGGAGGTCATATCCTTTACCACCCAGTTTGGCTAAAATCTTTGCTGCACCTTTTGTTGTATTATCGAAAACATCCCCATGGAAGATCCATGTTTTTTTATTGTCTATGTTGAGCAGGAATTTGTCGGTAAGCAGGATATTCCCTACTTCCATGTCAGAATAGCGGCGCAGGAATTCATCGTGGTTACCGGTGATATAGACTACACGAGTACCCTTGGCGACTTTCTTGAAAATTTCATTAATGACCTCGAAATGTGTATGTGGGAAATAGCTTTTGCTGAATTGCCAGGCATCGATGATATCCCCGTTCAGGACAAGTATTTTTGGATCAATGCTTTTAAGATAATTAAGCAGTTCAGTGGCATGACAACCATAGGTGCCCAAATGCACATCACTTATGACAACAACCGAAACTTTTCTGGCCATGCTTTGTGGTTTTCAACAAAGCAAAAAAATTTGTATTACTGTAATGTTAGGGTGGGGTTATGTAATTATTATTAGACCGGCGCTTAAGCTAGATGTCTTTCTGCATAAGTAGCTTTACTTCTTCGGGGTTTAGGACCCGAAAATCGCCTGGTTTCAGGTCCCCGATCCGGATACTTCCTATAGCGGCGCGTATCAATCTTAAAGTCGGAAAGCCAATAGCTGCAGTCATTTTACGCACTTGCCGGTTTTTACCTTCTCCAATAGTGATGGCTAACCAGGTAGTAGGTATGTTTTTACGAAAACGAATAGGCGGATTGCGTTCAGGGAGCGAAGTGGGCTCCGGTATTACAGCTGCTTTTGCGGGTAAGGTCTTATGTACTTTACCATTTACAGAAATGTCTACCCCTTTTTTCAGGTCCAGTAAATCCTGCTCTTGCGCGGCTCCTTCTACCTGCACCCAATAGGTTTTTTGATGCCCGTTTTTGGGATGTAATAATTTTTGATTGAGCGAGGTGTCGTTAGTAAGAAAGAGCAGGCCTTCACTGTCGAAGTCCAATCTACCTACCGGGTAAATATTTTTTTCGATGCCGGGAAGATAATCGGCAAGCGTTTTTTTATCGCCTTCTTGTGAAAATTGTGAAAGCACCTGGAAGGGCTTATAAAACAAAATATATTGGAACGAAGACATGAATAAAAAAAGATGAATGCTTGAAAGCGGCTACACCAGAGGGTTTAAAGGAATTAAAAAGAAAAAAGTTCAACGGTTTTTTGCGCTGAACTTTTTTAAAAATGGGTTAGTAAGAACGAATTCTTTTACAATATTATAAAGTAATTTTTATGTGAAGAAATTTTTTGAAAAAAAATATACACAGGGTGTGGATTAAAAGGAAAAGCCGGGGATAAAAACAAGTTGTTTATGCCCGGCTTTTAAAACTAAAATTGTGCTTTATATCAAAAAAATGAAATCCAATTTATGGCATGCGGGTATATTTCATGGTTTCAATAGGTCGTACTTTATCATTCGTCTTCACATCATTTACACTGGTACCTTTACTTTGAGTCGTACTTGTTTCTGTGGCGGCCGTCTCAGCAGCTTTCTTTTGAGTACCACATGCTGCGAGTAATAAAAAAGAAAAAAGTGCTAGGGTGCTCAGTATCGAAGCTTTTAGAAGCGTATATTTCATAATTAAAATTTTATCAAAAATAATAATAAATTTAATGATGCAGGTGAAATTAACTTAAGATTCAGGACCAAGAAATTTATTTTTTATTCCAACTTTTTTGCAACTCTATGCATCTTAAGTGTAAAAATAAATTGCTACTTAACATTTCTTTACTATATTTACAGACACAAATTATAAATTTATTGTTTAATTTTTTACAATTTATCATGAAAAAATTATTCTTCATTACTCTGGTTGCAGGAGCCTCGATGTTCCTTACGGGAAGATCAAATGCTCAGGTTGGGCTAGGTGGATTTCCAAAATCAATGACTTTAGGAAATACTATGCAGGTAGGAAGTGCTACAATTACATTGGAGCGCCCTGATTATGAAAAGCTAAGTAGAGAAGATGCCACGAAAGGAGAAGGATCTATGTTCCGTACCGGCATTACATTACCAGCAGGAATCGATTTCCATAAATCCGGTCAGTGGACTTATTTGGACAACGGCGAAAAAATCTGGAGGCTCTCTGTTGAGATCCCTGATGCACAAGGTATAGTATTAATGTATGAGCAGTTTCACCTGCCAAAAGGAGTGACTTTGTATGTTACTAATCAGAATGGAAAGCAGGTATTAGGAGCTTATACGGATCAGCATAACCCCAAATCAGATCATTATTCAAATGAACCGGTTGTAGGTTCTGTTGTGAATATTGAAATGAACTTCACTCCTGATGCGGACATCAGCCAGGTAAAATACCTCATTAATTCTGCTGGTGCAATGTATCGTGGGCTGGAGAATGAGTGGAGCCAGTTTATGGAAACGCAGGCTAACCCGCCTCAATATCCTGGTGGTGTTTATGGGGGCTCTGCTGTTTGTCAGGTAAACGCAATTTGTCCGCAAGGAGATGATATTGCAGATCTGAGAAAAAGTGTAGCGAGAATTTTGATCGCTTCCAGTGCGGCTTACAATGACATTGGTTTCTGTTCCGGTACATTAATAAACAGTACAGAAAATACTGCGGCAAACTGTAGAAGATTATTTGCAACTGCATCACACTGTGACGGTAACAATGCCAGAACAGATGATAATTTCCAATACTGGCAGTTCCGCTTTAATTACCTCACTGCAAACTGTGATGGTACCGGAGCGCCATCTGTAGCTAATTCGCCTGTATTGACTGAAGGTGCCAAGTTCGTTTCCCGGAGTAACTACCCATCAATGGGCCAGGCTTCAGAAAACAAATTGGTTCAGGATTTTTTAATGCTTGAGCTGAATGATGATTTTGCTAAAATCCCTGATGCATGGATGGCAGGATGGTCTAAAAAGGCAAGCTATACAAATGAAGAGTTGCTGGAGACTTATAATAAATTTATTGGTTTTCACCACCCGGGCGGCGATGCGATGAAGCTGGCTGTCTCTGAAACAATCGATCCATTTGACCGGTTCAATCAGACTGTAGTACCTGCAACGCACTGGGGGGTATCTTCCCAGGTAGGTGGTTCTGCTGGTGGTTCTTCAGGTAGCGCTTTATTTGATATTTTTGGCCGGGTGATTGGTGTTTTATCGGGTGGTCCTAACAATACTTGTTCTGACGGAAGACAATTTGGTGTAGAAAAAGTATATTCTAAATTCAGCTATGGTTGGGATAATGAATTCGATCAAACCACCTTTCCTGCAAATGCCGGTCCTCAAAGCCGTTTAAAAGAAGTTTTGGATCCGGCAAATACGGGTTATGAATCCGTAAACCCTACTCCGGTATCTGTATGTGACGGAGCGATGAGTGTTAAGATTAATAAATTAAGTGATAATTCTTTTACCGTTTTCCCGAACCCAAGTTCGAATGGTATATTCAATGTAAGATTTAATCTTAAAGAAGTTAAAAATGTTCAGATCAATGTAATCAATGCTTTAGGTCAGAAAATGATTACAAAACAATTGAATGGCATGATCAATCAGACACAATCAGTAGACTGCTCGTCTTTTGCTGCCGGTGTATATATGGTTCAATTGAACATTGATGGTGCACAAGTAACAAAAATGATCAGCATAAGCAAATAATGAGAATTGCAAATAATCTAACAATTAACTTTTTGTTTTTTTATTTTAAATTTTTATTAACTTAGCGCGTCAATTTATTAATTCAGAGATTTTTTAATTAAAAAATAATCTATCATTTATTTTAATTTAGGGTATGAGAAAAATTTTATTAACATTCGCGATGGTTTCGAGTGTTGCTTTAAGTACAGCTCTCGCTCAGTCGCGCACAGTAAGTGGTACTGTACGTGATAACAAGGGTGAGGTGTTGACTGGAGCCACTATTGAAGTTAAAGGGACTACAATAGGTGTTGCTGCAGATGAAAATGGTAATTTTACCATTGATGTGCCTGAAGATAAGGCTGTTTTAGTAATCAGTTATTATGGCACAGAATCAAAAGAAATCCGTTTAGACGGTAGCTCAAGTTATCAGGTAGTACTGGTTGAAGAAAAAGGGAAAGATGAGCTGGAAGGGGTACAGGTATATGGTCAGAAAATCGACAGACGTTCTTATACTGGTGCCTTGAACACAGTAAGTTCTAAAGAAATCGCGCAAAGACCGGTTACCTCTGTGGGTGCTGCTTTGGATGGTGCTGCTCCGGGTTTATTAGTAACTAGTGGTGGTGGACAGCCTGGTAGCAACCCGGATATCATGTTACGTGGTCAGGGTTCCTTAAGTGCAAGTAGTTCTCCGTTGATCGTATTAGACGGAGCTCCTTATTCCGGTTCATTAAACTCTATTAACCCGCTTGATATTAAAGATATCGTTGTCTTAAAAGATGCAACAGCAAAAGCGGTATATGGTGCACGTGCAGCGAATGGTGTAATCTTAATCAACACTAAAAGAGGTGAAAAAGGGGATAAACCAAGAATATCCTTTGATGCTTCAGTAGGTCTTTTGAATCGTTTTATAAAACCATATAAAACATTAGGTACAAGAGATTATTATGAAAAGGCCTATGAAGGTTTACTTAATGGATCTACCAGCGGCTCTGTAGGTTCTGAAGAGGCGGTATTTAGCCTTGGAGGTTATAACGCTTACCGCGTGCCTAATAGTCAATTATTTAATACCGATAAAAGTTCTCCGGACTTCGGTAAGGTAATCCCGGGAGATGATCAATTAATCTGGACTGATAACTGGATGAACGAACTGCAAAGGATCGGCGTTCGCCAAAACTATAATTTATCCGTTCAGAATGGTAATGATAATAGCGATTATTATTTATCTATTGGTTATACAAGGGATCAGGGTATCGTTAAAAACTCAGATTACCACAGGATCACCGGTTTGTTGAATGTCAACTCTAAAGTGACCAGCTGGTTAAATGCAGGGTTTAAAATGCAGGCTACGTATGATGATCAATTATTTTTCTTAGGATCAGGTAATGCATTTTCTAATCCATTCATGTCAGCCCAAATGATGGGTGCTATTTATCCTGTATATATGTACAACGAGGATGGTAGCCGTATGAAAAATGCAGACGGAACCGATAAATATGATTTCGGAAATAATATGGCAGGTGATACCTGGAATAATACCAGACAAGTACGTCCTTATGACCGTGGTCTGCGTACTAATACGGTAGCCTCTCTTACTTACGATAAACCAAATACAATTGCCATTAACGGTAATACAGTAGGTTTTGTAGAAGCTAAGATTTACAGGGATTTAATCGCAAAATCAACAATTTCATTGAATTACTACAATGGTAATTCTTTGAACTATTATAATGCAATTTTTGGTGATGCCGCTAATGTAAATGGTAGAGGTCAAAGAAGCACTTCTACAAACATTAACTTTACTTTCAACCAGTTCTTAACCTGGAGACCACAGGCTGCCAACTTGAACAGAGACTCTGCTGATCATACCTTCGCATTAACAGCAGGGCATGAAAACTATAATCTTAAAAACTCTTCTTTGAGTGCCGGAAGAGCAGGGTACGCTATTTCTGCCCGTGGTTATGAAGAGCTTGATGCCGCAGCGGTTCCGGAATTCTCAAGCTCAGTTATCAACAGATTGAGAATTGAGACTTATTTTGCTCAGGCTGAATATAACTTCAAACGCAAGTATTATATCTCCGGTTCTTACAGTAGAAACGGATCTTCAAGGTTTTCTCCTGAAGCCCGTTGGGGTAATTTCGGATCTGCGGGTGTAGGTTGGGTATTCTCCGATGAAAATTTCATGAAAGAATTCAGTAAGAAACATTTAGAGTATGCTAAACTTCGTTTCAGCTGGGGTGTATCTGGTAATGATGCATTAGGTGGTACTGCTGCAGAAGCATTCTACCCTTGGATGGACAGATTCAATATCACGTCAAATGATCAGAATTCGGCATTAACATTCTTAAGATGGGGTAACCCTATTTTAAGATGGGAAGGAGCGGTTGATATGAACCTTGGTATAGATGTCGTAACCAAAGCGAACAGATTAAGTGTCTCTTTGGACGCTTATAACAGGGGATCGAATAACTTATTGTATATTTTCCCTTTAGCGACTTCAACAGGTTCTACAGGCTACTATGCAAACGTGGGCTCTATGCGTAACCGTGGTTTGGAGGCAAGTATCAGCTATGATGTATTAAGACCGAAAACAGTAAGTGGAATATCCTGGAATAGTAAGATGAACCTGGCATTTAACCGTAATGCAATTACTCAAATGCAGGGTAGTGAAGATACTTTATTCGGATCTGGTACTATCATGACAAAGGGAGAGGCTATCAATACCTTCTGGTTACCGGAATATGCCGGAGTTAATGAATTCGGTCAACCAACCTGGTATGCAGCATCTACCGGTGAAAGAACTGCTGATTATGATGCACTAAGCCAAAGAAGAGATTATAAAGCTTTCGGATCTTCATTCCGTGATCTGGAAGGTTCTTGGAGTAATACATTCAGGTATAAAAATGTGGATGTAAACTTTACCTTTACCTTCGGTCTGGGTGGAAAGTACTATGATGGTCTTTATGCGCAGTTAGTAAGTGGTGCCAGCTCAGCATTAGGTAATGCAATGCACGTTGATCTGTTGAATTCCTGGAAAGAGGCTGGAGATGAACTTAAAGAAGGCGTTTTACCAAAGCATACTTATGGCTATGCCGGTCGCTTTAACAGTGCCAGCTCTAGCAGATTCCTGATCAGCAACAGCTTCTTAAGAATGAGAAACCTGAATATCGGTTACAACTTCCCAACTAAGATGTTGAACAGATCTTCTATTTCTAATGCAAGAATTTATGTTGCCTCAGACAACCTGTTTAACGTTTCTGCCCGTCAGGGAGTTGACCTTCAATCATCATTCTTCGGAAGTTCTGATTTTACTTACTTCCCGATGAGAACAGTAGTATTTGGGGTTAATTTGAGTCTGTAATAGGAAGAGGAAAATAACCACTTGAAAAAAATATTGAATAATATAACAATTTTAATAATGAAACTAAGTAAATATATTGGATTCTCAGGTTTAGCTTTAGCCGTTATGATCGGCGCCAGCTCTTGTAAGAAATCCTATTTAGACACAAAACCTACAGATCAGGTTGCATATGAGGATGTATTTACAACGACTCAAGGTGCAAGGTCTGTGGTAAATGGTATGCATAGAATATTATATTCTTATGCTTCCACTACTAAATTCGGTATGCCTTCCATTAACCTGATGTATGACCTGATGGGGGAAGATTTAGGAATGACCGACTATAACTGGTTCTATGAGGAAGCCAGCTATATCTCTTCAAGAGGCGGTGATGGACATCCTTGGGGTGTTTATTATACGGTGATCAATAATGCTAACTTTGTATTAAAGCATATTGATGCTGCATCTGGAGAAGAGTATGAAAAAAATGAGCTTAAAGGCCAGGCATATGCCATGAGAGGTTGGGCTTATTTACAATTAATCCAAACCTATCAATTTGCTTACAATAGCCCACAGTATGTAGTTGCCAATGGTAGCGCTACAGTAGGTGTGGTGACTAATGGTGCGCCAATTAGCGAGGCATTAGGTGTTCCTATTTACACTACTCCTGGTCAAGTAGCGAATCCCCGTTCTTCTTTAAGAGAAGTTGTAGATCAAATCAATGCGGACTTTACACAAGCAGAAAACTTCCTTAAAGATCCGAATATTGAATCCAGGGCGACCGATAAATCTCAGGTAAATATTGATGTATTGTATGGTTTAAAGGCAAGAGCCGCACTGTACCAGCAAGATTGGGCCGATGCCGCTAAATATGCGAAATTAGCAAGAACATCTTATCCTTTATCTGATGTGATTGATTTAAACTCAGGTTTTAACGACATCAGATCCAGAGAGTGGATATGGGGTTCTAAAATCAACCAGGAAGCAAATGGTATTTATGGTTCTTTTATGTCCCATATGGACCCTAAAGTAGGCGGTTATGCGGAAACCTGTATGAAAGCAATTGGTAGATGGTTATGGTTAGGCAGTACTACAGATCCGTTTGCTAAGCGCTTGGATTCCTCTGATTACCGTATTACCTGGTGGATACCTTTATCCGGTAGTAAACCAGCACAGTCTCCTTTCAATAACTGGGATAGAGGTGCACAACGTAAGTTCTCCTCTATTAAACCAAGCAGCTTCCTGGCTGACTATCCTTTGATGAGAAGTGCTGAAATGTATTTAATCGAAGCGGAAGGACTTGCTATGGGTGGCAATCCAACAGGAGCACAAACAGTGCTACAGGAGTTTATGGATACCAGGAATTCAGCTTTTGATGCGACTACTTATAACACAAAAGACAAATTAGTAAATGAAATCTGGCGCCAAAGACGATTGGAATTATGGGGTGAAGGTTTCCGTTTATTTGATGCAAAAAGACAAATGGCGAGATTACCATCTGACATTACTCCTTTAGTAGCTATTGACCGTAGTGTGAATGGACACTGGAATGGTAATGTATATTCAGATAATAAGACAATCCAATCTGGTTCTCCATTGTTAAACTTCCGGATTCCGGGTAGTGAAATCACTCAAAATGTAGGATGTGTACAAAATCCATAAAACGGGTTTTTGACTACAAATAAAAAATCCCCAACATTCGTGTTGGGGATTTTACTTTTGATATCATTGCGTAGTATCTAGAAATATACTGACAACACAAATGGTCGGCCCGAACTGTTTCGGTATAAAATAATGGATGATTAAGGTGTACGGTACTAGCTTTATTTGTTTTAACAATAATATATAATTAAGCATTGTTTTTCTATCGATGATAATAAAACTTAATTCAAAAGGATGCTCATGGATATGTTAATTTAAAAACCAACGTTTGAAAGATCAACGTATATCCTATTTAGATCAGTTTTGAAATAAATAAGCGGGCAAAATTTTATTTTTTTATTAATTTTTTTTAAGTATCTTTGGCTTAATAAATTATTTAATTCTCTTTAACACTAAAAAGATTAGAAAAACATGAAAAAAATTCTCCTTACGCTTTCTATCGCTGCGATGGGTTTGGTAAAAGGTTTTGCTCAGGAAGTGGATCTTCAGGCTTTCATTACATTTGATACAGCAT
>Ga0256900_1000077_pt1 | contig 28250 bp, 27 predicted proteins | sample MC6MC0688MT_FD_190190 | JGI IMG/M metagenome (GOLD analysis project Ga0256900, IMG submission 190190) | Metatranscriptome of enriched soil aggregate microbial communities from Iowa State University, Ames, United States - MC6-MC0688-MT... | ecosystem: Environmental > Terrestrial > Soil >... | reverse complement strand
TAGGAGTGCCTTAAAGTTTTTTGTTTAAATAGATTTTATTTAATTAAAAATTAAATTTCAATAGATTTTGATTATAATGTTACAAAGGAATGCGATAGGCAAATGCAATAACTTGGTTTAACTTTGCACCCGTCAAATAAGAATCAATAACGTTTAAAATAAAAAAACAAATGGCTTTAGTAGGTAAAAAGTTCCCGAATCTTGCAGTAGACGCAATGTCTGAAATGGGCGACACGTACAGGATTAACGTATTAAAAGAAGCAGTAGATAACAAGAAAAAAGTATTGTTGTTCTGGTATCCTAAAGATTTCACTTTTGTATGTCCTACCGAATTGCACGCATTCCAGGCGGCATTGGGCGAATTAGAAAAAAGAAATACCATCGTTATCGGTGCTTCTTGTGATACTCCGGAAGTACACTTCGCTTGGTTGAACACCGCGAAAGATAATGGCGGTATCGAGGGGATCACTTATCCGCTTATTGCAGATACACACCGTTTATTAGCCCAGGAGCTGGGTATCCTGGATGCAGAATACAGCATGGACGAGAATGAAGAAATGGTTTACTCTGGTGGTAATGTGCCTTTCCGTGCTACTTACCTGATCGACGAAGAAGGTAAAGTATTCCACGAAAGTGTAAACGATATGCCGGTTGGCCGTAATGTAAACGAATACCTGCGTTTGATCGACGCTTATACACACGTTCAAAAACATGGTGAAGTGTGCCCTGCCAACTGGGAAGAAGGTAAACAGGCAATGAATGCAGACCGCGCAGGTGTTGCGGAATACCTGAGCCAAAACTAATTGGTCCTGCCATAGTGTTCCCGGCACTTGCTGCCGCGCACTATGGCTTTTTTATATCTGTTACTTAAGAAAAAATTGAATATATGTTCCAGGAACTTACGGAAGATAATCTCCAGGAGATTGTTAACAGCAATGATAAAGTAATGGTTCAATATGGTGCTACCTGGTGTGGTAATTGCCGTATTATGAAACCAAAATTCAAGAAACTGGCTACAGAGAACGAAAACGTAGTTTTTGTTTACGTAGACGCGGAAAAAATGCCGGATTCCCGCCAGCTAGCCAAGGTGGATAACTTACCTACCTTCGCGGCTTTTGAAAAAGGTGCTTTAGTGAACCAGGTACAAACCAACCAGGCAGAATCTTTAAAAACTTTAGTCGATGAAATTACCCATAATTAGACAGGCCTATCAAAATGCCAGCCCGGAAAAGCTGGAAGCGGCATTAGAAGTACTGGAAGCGATCACAGAAGCCCGTGGCGTGAGCGAAGAAGAGTTGAATGTAATTGGCGAGCTGATCACGAATATCTGTGGTGCCATGGAAGTGCATGAAATGGTAAAATCCGGTATGCGGGAAAGCGAAGCCCTGAATGGCTTTGCACAAAAAGTGATGGGTTCTATTGATAAATAAGACGGGGCTTGTTTATAGTTTTGATCTATGTAGTCATCAAAAATATAATCGGCAGAAACATAGTTTTATGAACCTTAGCTGCTGTTTTTTCGCTAGTTTTGTATTCTATTTATTAAACTAAACATTATGTCGAACACTGGTAATATGATCATCAGTATATATACCGAGATGACTCCGAATCCCGAAACGATGAAGTTTGTGGCCAACAAACTGTTGTACCCGGGCAAGAGCATTGATTTTCCGGAAGAAAAAGATACAGCACCTTCTGCTTTAGCACAGGCGCTTTTCGCTTTCCCGTTTGTAAGAGGCGTTTTTATTGCCAGTAACTTTGTTACCCTTACCAAAACTGCCGATACAGAATGGGTAGAGATTATTCCAACCATTCGTCAGTTCCTGAAAGCTTACCTGGAAGAAGGTAAAGAGATCATTAACGAGGAATTGGTGCCTAAAAAAGAAAATAAAGAAGAGCAATTCTCCGATGCAGATGTGGATGTAGTGACCCGTATTAAAGAAATGCTGGAAAACTATGTAAAACCTGCTGTAGAAATGGATGGTGGCGCGATTACCTTCATTGGTTTTGACGATGGTATCGTTAAGCTGGCTTTACAAGGTTCCTGCTCCGGCTGTCCTTCTTCTATGATCACCCTTAAATCGGGTATTGAAGGCATGATGAAGCGTATGATCCCTGAAGTAAAAGAAGTGATCGCTGAAAATATGTAATTGATAACAGTATTAATAGCAAAGCCGGTGAAAAATTTCACCGGCTTTTTTCGTGGAAAAAAATCATGCTTAATCACAAAGCTTATCGATAAAAAGAACCCCGTTGATGTGATCAAACTCATGCTGGAAAATGATATTGGTAAAATTATCCGGTCTTTTATGCCCGCTGAAGCGCTCTTTGATTAAGCGGCCCTGCTCATCATAATAACTCACTTCTATCCAGGCATAGCGCTTAGAATCGCCGCGGATATCAGGAATGGAAAGGCAACCATCTCTTTCAAAACAAACCAGGCTATCGGAATGCGCGGTGATCCTGGGATTGATGGCTACCTGTACTTTTTGTTCCGGTTCATCAATCCGGGTAAACAGGAAAATATTTCGGTTGATACCTACTTGCGGTGCGGCGATGCCGATACCTTCTTCCGCATCCATAGTGACTTTCATACGCTCAAGGAGTAGGCTAAGGTCCTTGTTGTCTTTTATTTGTTTTAAGTCTTTGGATCGTTTTCTTAAAATCAATGAATCCTGTTGGTTAGCGATGCTCAGCACCCTGAAGGTATCCTTTCCTTGCCCGGAACTTATCAATTGACGTTCAATAGTAGTAAAATTGCTTGTCGCACAGGAACTAAAAAAGAGTACAGCAATAAAGACTGATAGCAATATTTTAAAGATGGATAAGTAGCGCATAATAAGGACGATTGTTGGTTCAAATATAAAGATAAATGGGACCGGAAAACGATCCCGGCCCCATTTAATATACAGTCAAATAGTTTTTTAGGGTTTGTTTTGTCCTTGGTAGTTATACAGGAATACAAACTCAACCCGCCTGTTTTGCTTACGGCCTTCTGCCGTTTCGTTGGAAGCTACAGGGTTTTTAGGGCCAAAGCCCCAGGTGAAAATTCTTTTATTTTTTACAGCGCTATTCAATAAAGCTGTTTTAGCATTTTCTGCTCTGCCCCAGGATAATTTTTCGTTGAGCTCCAGGCTGCCGGAGGTATCCGTATAGCCGGTGATCAGACAGCTTGTTTCCGGATATTTATTAAGCACCTTGGCGATCTTTACCAATGTAGGTAAGTAAGTAGGATTAACTTCCGTAGAGTTTACTTCAAACAATAAGGCTTCCGGGAGTACTAATTTTACGCGATCGTCTTCATAAGTTACCTGCGCTTCCGGTAATTCCCGTTTCAACTCTTCGTAGGCGGCTTTCATGTTGGACCTTTGTGCCTTGGTCAGCGTTTTTTTAGCCTTGCAGGAGCTGGTCGTGGCAACGGTGCCTGCAATGAAAAACAGGCTGAACATTAAAACTAAAACCCTTTTTATCAATACCATAATCCGTGTTTAAATTTTCTCAAAGATATGTTTTTATGATTTAATAAAATAGGGCAAAAGAAAAGGATTGGTTAAAATACAACCAATCCTTTTGCGATAATATAGACAATGAATTTATGGGAAGATACCCAGCTCTTCATAAGCCACACCTACTTTGTTGATGGCGCAAATGAAGGCTGCCGTACGCATATCTTCTACGCCCTGGTTCATTTTCAATGCTTCTCTGATCTCGTGGAAAGAACTGATCATAGTATCTTCCAGGCCGGAGTAAACCAGGTCTACCTCGTCAGGTCCGCGTAACAGCATTTTTCTTTCTGCTTCGCCGATACGTTTACCGGTCAGGTTTTCTACGTTCTTAACGATTTCTGCGTTCATATTTTCGCTGAAGCGTTTTTCCATACGGCCATAGCGAACGTGGCTTAAGTTTTTCAGCCATTCAAAATAAGATACGGTTACCCCACCTGCATTCAGGTACATATCCGGAACAATGATCACGCCTTTTTTATTCAGGATCTCATCGGCATCCGGTGTTAAAGGGCCATTAGCCGCTTCTCCGATAACTTTAGCCTGGATATTGGCCGCGTTATCTTTATGGATCACCGCTTCTAATGCTGCCGGGATCAGGATATCACAAGGTTGCTCCAGGGTATCGGCACTGTTGGCGAAGTTGGTCGCTCCCGGGAAGTCCAGGATCGCACCGGTATTCTTGCGGTGTGCCATTACATCTTCCAGGTTCAATCCGTTAGCATCATAGATACCGCCTTCATACTCTGCCAAGCCTACCAGGATCGCACCCGCTTCCTGGAAGAATTTAGCGGCATAGTAACCTACGTTACCTAAACCCTGAACGATGATCTTCTTTCCGGCAATACCTACTGGTAAGCCTACTTTGGTCATTTCTTCTTCTACATTACACAGCTCACGGATACCATAAAATACGCCTAAGCCGGTAGCTTCGGTACGGCCTCTTACGCCACCCTGGGCAATAGGTTTACCGGTCACACAGGCCTGGGCATTTAATTCACCGGGATAAAGAGAGGCATAGGTATCTACGATCCAGCTCATTTCTCTGGAACCGGTACCGTAATCCGGGGCCGGTACATCAATACCAGGGCCGATGAAATTCTTTTTCGCTAATTCTGAAGTGTAACGGCGCGTGATCTTTTCTAATTCAAATGGAGTATATTTCTTAGGATCAATACGGATACCGCCTTTACCGCCGCCAAATGGTACATTTACCATAGCACACTTATAGGTCATCAATGCGGCCAGCGCCATAACTTCATCCTGGTTCACATCCATACTATAACGGATACCTCCTTTACAAGGCAGTTTATGATGGGAGTGCTGAACGCGATATGCTTCGATTACTTCGATGTCGTTACCTATCTTGACAGGGAATTTGATGCGTAAAATTGAGTTACAGGCCTTGATTTGCTCTAAGATACCTTTTTCAAATCGGGTAAATTTTGCAGCCTTATCAAAGTTGCGCTCAACTCCTTGAAAAAAGCTATAAGCTTGGTTTGTAGATGACATATACTTTTTTATTGTTATTGGTTAAAGATTTCTTACTTATTGTGCTCTCTTTCCAGGCGTTTTATCTTTCTTTCCAAAGAAAAGAGGTAAACAATTATCCCAATAAAGATAGTAATTATCACTAAAATCACAATATAAATTTTGCCGTCTGCGCGAAATTTATCCGCCATAGCTGCGGGCGGGTTTTGTGCCAGTAAATTCAATGGGAACAGCAATAATGCCAATACCCAAAAGCGTACTATTTTTTTTGAAGCTGATTTGATCCGGTTCATTGGTAATCCTGTTTTCTTTAAAATGATTTAATGATGTTTATTTAATGTTGTGTTGTGGTTGTATTGGTTGCCGCCGGGCCGGAAATAATATCTTTCAGGGCTAAAAGTTTATAGCGGATACCCAGTGTAGCGATCCAGATGCCCAGCATAAACCAGCCGCTTAACGCCAGGTAGAATAAGGGTCTCATAGAAGGTGCCAGGTCACTGAAGGCCGGGTTGCCGCCATTGCCGGGGTGTAAAGACTCGGTAAGTCTTGGCAGGACCATAATTAAAGGGATCATGATAAAAAACGCGAAGATGTTGAATACAGCAGCGATTTTTGCTTTTTTATCGTAATCAGGTACGGCAGATCTTAAGACCAGGTAGGCAAAATAGATCAGCAGGCTGATCGCGGAAGCCAGCTGCTTAGGGTCATTGCTCCAGAATTCGCCCCAGGTAAACCTTGCCCATTCCATACCGGTAACCATACCCAGACAACCAAATAATACACCGACTTTTGCATATTGCTCACTGTTGATGTCTTTTTTAAGATCCTGCGTGTTCAGGTAGCGGATGGCATGTACCATACTGACGCCAAACAGGAGCATCATCCCGAACCACATGGGTACATGGTAAAATAAATTGCGGATGGTTTCGTTTAAAATATTCAATGCCGGGACCGGCATCAGCAGACCTACAGTAAAGGTCGCGGTTAAGAGTAAAATACACAGTATTTTCCACCAGAGTTTACGCATAGCGTTTATCTATTTTTACAAATGAAGCAATTGGGCAAAGGTAACAACAAATCGGATTGCTTAAGCGGCAGAAAGTTTATAAATTTCATAATTACTTACATTTGACATTACTATTTGTAGAAGTCTGTAGGGCGTTTATCTTTGCAGTATGATTACTTTGATCTCTGGCACGAATAGAAATGACAGCAATACGCTGAAGGTGGCGCAATATTATTATGAATTGCTGACTGAAAAAGGTGTTCCCGTACATTTTTTATCGCTGAAAGACTTCGAAGTACACTACAGGAGTAAAGACCTGTTGCAAATAGAGGAACAATGGCTGATCCCTTCCGATAAGTTCATTTTCATCATCCCGGAATATAATGGCAGTTTCCCGGGTATCCTGAAGACGATGATCGATCATACGGATATCCGTAAGTGCTGGTGGAATAAGAAAGCATTGCTTACCGGGCTTGCTTCGGGAAGAGGTGGCAACTCGCGGGGTATGGACCATTTTTCCAATATCCTGCATTACCTAAAGGTGCATGTGCATTATAATAAGCTGCCCATCTCAAAAATTCATGAAGAATTAGATCTTAACAGCCGCTTTGCCCATACCGCTACGCAGGAGCTGATCAAATACCAGATCGAGGATTTCCTGGCTTTTTAGCAACGATTAATGTTCCACGTCGTAATTCTTGCGGCGCAGCTCGAAGTGTTTGCCCAGGTATACTCTTCTCACTTCTTCATCGGCCGCCAGCTCTTCTGCAGTACCGGATTTCAAAAGACGACCTTCAAACATCAGGTAAGCGCGGTCGGTAATAGATAAAGTTTCATTTACATTATGGTCGGTGATGAGGATGCCGATGTTTTTGTATTTAAGCCGGGCTACAATCCCTTGAATATCTTCTACGGCAATGGGGTCAATACCGGCAAAGGGTTCATCCAGTAAGATGAATTTAGGGTTGACGGCAAGCGCCCGGGCAATCTCCGTGCGGCGTCTTTCACCACCGCTGAGTACATCACCCATGCTTTTACGTACGTGGGTCAGGCGGAATTCTTCCAGCAGGCTTTCAACTTTTAGTCTTTGTTCCTGCTTGCTGAGTTTGGTCATTTCCAGTACGGCCGAGATATTATCTTCTACCGACAATTTCCTGAAAATGGAAGCTTCCTGGGGGAGGTAGCCGATGCCCATTTGGGCTCTCTTGTACATAGGAAGTTTAGTGATGTCTTGTTCGTTAAGGAAAACCTGTCCTTCATCCGGCTTCACCAGGCCTACGGTCATATAGAAAGAGGTCGTTTTCCCCGCGCCATTAGGGCCCAGTAAGCCTACGATCTCACCCTGCTTTACTTCGATCGAAACATGGTTGACCACCGTTCGTTTACCATATCTTTTCACCAGTTCTGTCGTATGTATGCGCTGCAAGTCTGCCGTTTCCATCTTCAATAAGAATATATATTTCAGCAAATGTACAAAAGAAACCAGGCCGGGATACAATATAAGTTGCTAAAAAGTGGTTATGAATATGTCAATTCAAACGAAGAATTCAATAAAAACTTATACTTTTGCCAGATGTTTCAAAGTAAAACGATGCGAAATACTATTATTTCCCTTACTGTGGCTACTGCGGCTCTGTTTGCAGCATGTACCCCCAAAACCAAAGTAGAACCTTGTGTAGACTCAAGCTCACCTGTTTCTGCGTCGGATTCTATTACCTTAAAGAATTTTATTGATCAAAACAATATTGAAGCGACTTACGATAGCCGCGGGTTTTATTACCGCGTGCATACTGTAGGAACTGGTAAGATCCCGGGGCAATGTGCCCAGATTGTGACCGATTACACCGGTAAGCTAACCAATGGTACTGTATTTGATAGCCGGACCAATCTTACTATGAATGTGAGAGATCTGATCGCCGGGTTTAGAATGGGAGTATCCTTGTTTAAAGAGGGAACGGAATTCTCCATCTATTTGCCACCATCCTTAGGCTATGGTAATAATGATAACGGGTCGATCCCGGGTGGTTCTATTCTGATCTTCAAGATCAAGTTAAATTCTATTACACAAGAAATTAAATAAGATAAAATGTTTAAATACTTTGCGGGTGCCCTCTTTATGGTCAGCGTGTTTTTGTCTACCGGTTGTTTCAAAAAAGATGTTTGCAGCCCGGTAAGTGTCTCTGTGCCTACTGAGGAAGAGCTGAACAGCCTGCGGGAATTCGTAGCGGAGATTGATACCAATGCTATTTATGATAGCAGGGGCTTTTATTATAGGATCGTAAAACCAGGTACCAGCAATAAGCCGGGGATCTGTTCCGATATCTATTCTAATTTTGAATGTTCAGACGGGGCCGGCTTTACTTATTTCCAAAGCGCCAACAATGCGACTTACACCACCTTTGATCTTGCAGATCAGAATTATGTCTGGAGATATGCTTACCCCATGATAGGAATGGGAGGAGAGATTATTGTCTATGCACCACCAAGCCTGAGGGGAGGGTATAGTACCTTAAAGGCTACCATACATGCCAATGGCGGTATTCCAACTGATGCGAATGTCATGTATAAATTAACCCTCATGCGCTATAATTAATCTTTTTTTTAAATAAATAAAAAGTCCCGTAACAGATAGTTACGGGACTTTTATTATGATCCATATTAATATTCGATACACACATTTTTGGGTTCTGTGAAAAAGCGTAGTGCTTCCCAGCCGCCTTCGCGGCCCATGCCTGAATTTTTAAACCCACCGAAAGGTGTTCTTAGATCCCGCAGCAACCAGCAGTTTACCCAGATGATGCCACAGTTGACACTTTCAGATAGTCTTACTGCGCGGCTTACATCCTGGGTCCATATCGTAGCGGCAAGCCCGTACTCAGAAATGTTGGCCAGGCGGAGCGCTTCGGCTTCGTCTTTAAACGTTTGCAGGGTGACTACAGGCCCGAAGATTTCTTCCATATTTGTCTTACAGTCAGGCCCCAGGCCTTCGATGACAGTCGGTGCGATGAAATAACCCTCAGCACATCTCCCTTCAGGTTGTAGCGCATGGCCACCGGCCAGTATCTTTCCGCCTTCCTCTTTTGCAAGGGCGATGCAGGATAGGACTTTGTCAAAATGCAGTTGGCTAACTACAGCGCCTTGTTTGGAACCCTTTTCTAAAGGATCGCCTACTGTAAGTTTAGCCACTTCTGCGAGGAACTCTGTTTTGAATTTTTCATAAATAGATTCCTGTACCAATATCCGGGAGCCGCACAGGCAGATCTGCCCCTGGTTGGCAAACGAGGATTGGACCACCGTTTTCATCATTTTAGACCAGTCACAGTCTTCAAATATGATAGCCGGGTTTTTGCCGCCCAGTTCGAGGGAAGTCTTCTTGAGGACTGAGGCACATTTGACAGCAATATCTTTGCCGGCTCTGGTGCTCCCGGTGAAGGATACAGCTTTGATCTTGCTGTGCTCCACCATTGCGGAGCCGCAATTAATGCCATCGCCATGAAGAATGTTTAAAACACCGTCCGGTAGCCCGGCTTCTTTAGCGATATGACAGAGTAAATAGGCCGTCATAGGCGTCACCTCGGAAGGTTTGGCAATAACACAGTTACCTGCTGCCAGGGCCGGAGCTATCTTCCAGGTAAATAGATATAAAGGAAGGTTCCAGGGCGAAATGCAGGAAACAATCCCAATAGGTTTACGTAAAGTATAATTGATGGCCCTGCCTGGCATCGCATGACTTTCTGAAGCGAAATGCATCATGCTGCTGGCAAAGAACCTGAAATTTTCTGCGGCGCGGGGAATATCTACCCGGGTGCTTAAGGTTAATGGTTTCCCATTATCATTTGTTTCTGCCAGGGCGAAAAACTCCAGGTTTTCTTCTATAAGTTCTGCGATCCTGTTCATGATCCGGAAACGGAACTCCGCGGTGCTTTTACTCCATTCCGGGAATGCCTGTTCCGCTGCTGCTACAGCCAGTTCCGCGTCTTCAGCGGTACTGTTAGGGATTTTGCTGTATACTTTACCCGTGGCAGGGTTGATATTGTCCAGGTATTGGCCTTTTACGGGGTCGGTAAAGCGGCCGTTTATATAATTTTGAATGAATTCAGGGAGCTGTGTAATCATGCTACAAATATACGTATTGCCGCGAAGTATTTTATTCCTGGCAATTTAACAAGTCTCTATTTTATATTCCAATCATCAGATTCGAATTTATTGTACCTTCGTCGTCTTGTAAATTCAAAAATCCCCATTATTTATGAGTGCTAATCAGTATCCGCATGTACCTTATGGAAAAACGGTTCATGGACAGGAAGAAATCGATGCTGTAGTAGAAGTATTAAAGACCTCCACGCAGATGGGCAAAAACGTAAGAGCCCTGGAAGAACGCGTAGCGGGCTTATACGCCAAGAAATACGGTATAGGCGTAAATTCAGGCTCTTCAGCTTTATACCTTGCCGCTGACCTTTTGAACTTTGAGGAAGGTTCGGAAATCATTACCCCGGCCTTAACTTTCTCCACCACTGTAGCGCCCCTGGTAAAAAAAGGCTGGATCCCCTCTTTTATTGATGTGGAAGAAGGTACTTATAACCTGGATGCCTCCAAGGTAGAAGCGATGATCACACCAAAAACAAAGGCGCTCTGGATCCCTAACCTGATCGGCAACCTGCCGGACTGGAAAATGTTGCGCGAGATCGCGGATAAGCATAATTTATTTGTACTCGAAGACAGTGCAGATACTTTGGGTGCCGAGATCAACGGTGCTTCAAGCGGCCGTTATACGGATATGAGCACTACCAGTTTCTATGGGTCTCATATTGTGAACTGTGCGGGTAATGGTGGTATGATTTGTGTAAATACCGATGCTTTTTATGACAGAGGTCGCCTGCTGAGAAGCTGGGGCCGTAGTTCTTCTTTATTTGTAGAGTCTGAAGCGATCGAAAATCGCTTTAATGTGGAAGTGGACGGTATTCCTTACGATGCGAAATTCGTATTCGAAGAACCGGGCTATAATATTGAACCTTCAGAACTGGGTGCGGCTTTCGGCCTGATCCAGGTAGATAAACTGAATGATAATATTGACAAGCGTACGCGTAATTATACAGAGATGCGTGCTTTCTTTGAGCAATACGAAGAGTATTTCATTTTACCTAAGCAATTGCCGGATTCCCGTACCGGTTGGCTGGCTTTCGCGGTTACGGTAAGAGAAAGCGCTCCTTTTATCCGCAGAGATCTGCAGATCTTCCTGGAAAAAAGAAATATCCAGACCCGTACGGTATTTACCGGTAATATTTTACGCCAACCAGGATTCAAAAATGTAGTCCATAAAGCGGCTAACGATGGCTATACCGAAGCGGACAAAGTGATGCGCGGTGGTATGCTGATCGCTTGTCACCACGGGTTGAATGAAGAACAGATTGCGCATATGAAAGCAAGCATTGAAGCTTTCATGAAAGAATATGTAAAGTAGTAAAGAGGAAATTATTAATGGATCTGATATTGGTGGCACTTACTGCTTATTTCTTTGGAAAAAAAGCAGAACAAAAAGGATACGGGAGTTATCGTTACCGGGTAAGACATGTTTGTGCTTGTTTCTTTACTTATATGTTGGCAAGCTTAATCTCCTTTAGTCTCAAAGAAGATATTATCATTGCAGGTTATACCGGTCTTGTTGCTTTGATAGGGATTATTCTTTATCGGTACCAGGTGCTTTCAAACCTGGAACCGAAAAAATCAGAATAAAAAAATGGTTGGTAATTAAAATTACCAACCATTTTTTTATATGCTTTAGTTGATGCTATCTGTTTGCATCTCTTTATTTATTTTTTTCACCAGACCTTGCAAGACGTTGCCTGGCCCTACTTCTGTGAAATGATTCGCTCCGTCGGCGATCATATTTTGTACTGTTTGGGTCCAGCGTACCGGTGCGGTCAATTGATTGATCAGGTTTTGCCTGATCTGCGCCGGATCCGTGTAAGGTTTTGCATCTACATTTTGATAAACCGGGCATTGCGCGGTATTAAAGGTAGTCAATTCGATGGCTTCTTTTAACTCTTCTTGTGCAGGTTGCATTAACGGAGAGTGGAAAGCGCCACCAACTGGTAACACAAGGGCACGTTTAGCCCCTGCAGCTTTTAAGGCCTCACAAGCCTCTTCTACACCTTTTATAGAACCGGAGATGACCAGCTGCCCGGGACAGTTATAGTTAGCCGCTACCACCACTTCATTGCTGATGCCGGCTACGATCTCTTCTACTTTAGCATCTTCCATACCCAGTACCGCTGCCATAGTCGATGGATTCATCTCGCAGGCTTTTTGCATGGCCATTGCTCTTTTGTACACGAGCATCAGTCCATCGGTAAAGTTTAAGGCGCCACTGGCGACCAAAGCAGAGAACTCTCCCAGAGAGTGCCCGGCAACCATCTCAGGCTTCAGGCCCGGGGTAGATAAAAAAGCAATTACAGAATGCAGGAATACCGCAGGCTGCGTTACTTTGGTTTGCTTTAATTCCTCGTCGGAGCCCTTGAACATGATATCGGAAATGCTGAATCCCAAGGCAGCATCTGCCTGTTGAAATAGCTCTCTTGCCTGCTCATTAGCCTCGAAAAGGTTTTTTCCCATTCCCGGGAACTGGGCTCCCTGTCCGGGAAATACGTACGCGTGCTTCATAAAAATTATTTTCTTTTTTTGTTTTATAGTTGTTTCACTTTAGCAGTATAGTCAGCCATAAGATCATCTAAAGTTGTTTGGAAAGTCGGCGTTTCAATATTGCTGAAATAATCACCATGACTCATGATCTGCTCCAGCAGCCAATCCTGGGCTTCCATAGCACCTAAAGCATACGCGTAAGGGGTATGACTAAAGCTAACCATTTCATATACGGAATTGAATACACCGGCAAAACGCACGCCTAAGTCTTTTTCGATCTTTTTCCTTTCCAGGAACTTCGGATCGGCAACTTTATCGCGCATTTCAATGAAGTTCTTAAGAGCAAGCTCTGCTACGGCATCCGCATTCGGTTTACGGGATTTCTGGAACTCCGGCAGTATGCTGGCCCAATCCTCACCGTATTGCTCCATCAAGGCATCTAATACGGAGCAGTCTTCGAAGCCGGCATTCATACCCTGGCCGTAGAAAGGCACTATGGCATGTGCGGCATCCCCGATCAGGCAGGCCTGGTCTTTATAAGTCCATGGATAAATCTTCGTAGTGATCAGTGAAGATACCGGGTTGTGGGTATAATCTTCTAAAAGCGTCGGCATCAGGGGTACTGCGTCCGGGAATTGCTCTTTGAAGAAGGCAAGGACTTCTTCTGAAGTTTTTACGCTATCAAAAGAGGGGCTACCTTCAAAAGGAAAAAATAAGGTACAAGTAAAGCTGCCGTCATTATTGGGCAGGCCGATCATCATATAATTATGCCTTGGCCATATATGCAAGGCATTTTTTTCCATCTGGAAGTTGCCTGCAGCATCTGGTGGAATACATAATTCTTTATAGCCGCTATTGATATAGAATTGCTGGAAATCGGTCCGGTCCAGGTAAGCCATATGGGTGCGCAGGGCAGAGAATGCACCGTCTGCGCCGAACAGTAAATCGCATTTTACAGATTGGCTACTGCCATCTGCTGCTTTCAATTCGATGATATTTTGGGCCACATCTACTTTGGTACAGGCTTGATTGAAATGGATCTTTACGCCATTTTCTTCTGCAAGGTCCATGAGTTTTTTATTGAGCTCGCCCCGGCTTACGGAATAGATGGCTTCCCCGTTTTTGCCATAAGCCTGGAATGCCGAAGTGCCGTCTGCCTGGTGCAGGAAGCGGCCGGGCATAGGGATAGCGATTTTTTCTATCTCATCGCGTAAACCCGCCAGTTCTAATGCTTTCCAGCCCCGGGTACTCATTGCCAGGTTGATAGAACGCCCGGCGCCGATCGCAGCGGTTCTTAAATCCGGTCTTCTTTCATAGATAGCTACTTCATAACCTCTCTTACGCAATAATATAGATAATACTGATCCTACCAGACCTGCTCCTAAAATAGTAACCTTTCTCATTGTAATTTAAATCCTGGTTGTTTTGGATTGCTAAGATACAGATATTGTCGGTAAATATAAATGTCGCCAGCAGGCTTATCCTTAATTTTTATAAAGGAGTAAAGACACCCGTCCTGCTTAAATAAAGTAAGGCTCGCCAACGGCGAGCCTTACTTTATTTAATTATAAGAGCGTTAATCTTTACTTCTTACCGCTACTACTTTGATCCATTCGTTCAGGACATTTACAGTTTCATTCAGGTAAGCATCCTTTTTAAGGCCGTCAATCCATTTTTTGTTTTTTTCAACAGAGGCACTGTCGATATTAACACGGGACTGATCCTCTTTCAGGTTGATCACCTGCAGCTTGGTTTTTGCGCTGTCGATCTGCTCCAGTTTCTTAGCAATCGCTTCGCCTTCTTCTAACTTCTTCTTAAACTTAGTGAAGTTTAAAGGATAGATATTGTTCTCTTGTTGCTCTTTCAGGCGGCTTGCCATTTGACGGGCCAGTACAAAGGTTTCGTTGGTTGCGGTACGTTGCTTGCTATCATTGTTCAGACGGTTAAGCTCTGGTATCGCGTTCATATTGGTATAGTCTGCTGCTTTAATTTTATCCCAGGGTAAGGCTGCCGGATTTTTTCTTTCTCCGAATTCTTCCAGCAATTCATAAGCATCCGGTAAAAGGATGTCTGGTGTAACGCCTTTTAATTGGGTAGAACCGCCATCTACTCTATAGAATTTCTGGATGGTTAATTTCAAAGAACCGATACCTTCAAATCTTGCATCCCCGTTTTTCGCAGCCATCCAGGCTTCGATGATCGCCTTCCGGGCATTTGGCTCAACGAAAGGATCAAGAGATACCACTTTCTGCACGGTGCCTTTACCGAAAGTACGGGCGCCGATGATCACGGCTCTGCCATAGTCCTGCATCGCTGCAGCAAGGATTTCGGAAGCAGAAGCAGATCCGCCATTCACCATAATCGCCAATGGGCCTTTATAAATGGCTTCTCTTTCATTACTCGGCAAAATACTTACATTGCTTTTTCTGCCTCTTACCTGGACAACCGGTCCGCTACCTATGAAGATGCCGGCCATCTCGACTACATCACTTAAGGAGCCACCGCCATTATTTCTAAGGTCCAGTACGATGCCGTCTACCCCTTCCTGTTTCAATTTGATTACCTCTTTCTTTACATCGTCGCCGCTGGTTCTGCCACCGGCACCGTTGAAATTGGTATAAAATTCAGGAAGATAAATATAACCAATGCGTTTGCCATTGTTTTCAATAATATTAGATTTGGCAAAGGTATCTTCTGTATCTACACGGCCACGGGTAATGCCAATCACCTGGCGGGTACCATCTTCATGCTTAACGTGCAATTTAACTACAGAACCTTCCTTACCCCTGATCAATTTCACTACATCATCGATCTCATAACCTTCAATGTCAACCGGGGGTTTGCCGCCGGCTACATCTTCTACTTTTTCAATAATGTCGTTCACTTTCAATTGACCTTGCTGCCAGCTCGGGCTACCGGTAATGATCATGACTACTTTTGTTTGCCCATCGTCGGTTACCTGTAACTGTGCACCGATGCCGATAAAGTTTCCGGACATCATTTCTTCAAAACGCTTACGATCTTCGGGCGGAAGAAAATCAGAGTGCGGGTCTTCAGCGCTGGTGATGGCATTCATGTAGATGGAAAAGCGATCGTTTTCATTCATTTTATTCAAACGTTTGAAATAGCGGTCCTGCATTTTCTGTACAGACTCACGGGCTTCTTTTTCCAATACCGCATCCGTTTTTACCACGTAGCGCGTAGAATCTTTTGCTTTTTTATCTTCTGCTTTTTTAAGGTCAGCGAATTTCATTAATGCCCTGTATTTTAACACAGCGTTCCATCTCTCTTTTACGCCTTCCTCTCCTTTGGCATAACTCAGTTTTTTGCCATCCAGCTGTATCTCATCATTCAGGTCGAAATTAAAGGGTTTCGCCAGGATAGGTTTATAGTATTGCTCGGCTTCAGCGACTCTTTTCACGAAGACATTATTCAGGTCCTGGAAAAAGTCCGTTCTGCCGGCTTTTATCTGGTCATCAATATCAGTTTGATGCTTTTTTAAAAGATCATAGTCTTGCTGGTTCAGGAAACGTTTGTCATAATCCAGGCTTTCCATGACTTTATCAAATACTTTCTTGGAGAAAGCATCATTAATTTCCTGGGGCGAATAGTGTGCCTCCTGCATCAATGCCATTACGGTTTGCTGGATAATAGCATTCTGGCCCTGGGGCTGTGCATAAGAGTTGATATATCTGAATGAAAAGAAAGCCAGTAAGGCTCCGCAGATCACCGATGGTATCAAAATTTTGGTCTTCATAAATTCGAACATGTTCAAATATTAATAATTCATAAAATGTAAAAACTACTGTAGCGGTACTGAAACCGCTACAAAGCCTCACAAATGTAGGCTAATTTTGAGTTAATAAAACGACAAAATATATGTGTAAATAAGATTAACTAAACGTTTATAATATTGCGTCGTTACACGCTTTTACAAGCTTATGCCATTGTTGGCGAGCAGCTTCATAAAGTCGTCTTCATCCAGTATATGTACACTGCCCAGCTTTTTCGCTTTCTCCAGTTTAGAGCCGGCGTCGGCACCCACGACCAGGTAGTTCAGCTTACTGCTGACGCCACTAAGTATCTTGCCACCCAGGGATTCTACTTTTTCCTCTGCATCGTTTCTTTTAAACTGGCTTAAGGAGCCGGTAAACAAAAAGGTTTTTCCGGAGAAAGCGCCTTCTGTATCGCTAGCGTTTTGATGCGTGTTCTTAAGATTAATGCCTAAAGCATCGAGTTCCTCTAACAGTTGGCTATTATCCTCATTGGAAAAGAATTGCACTAAAGATTGGGCTACTTTAGGACCAATATCTTCAAGGCTGCAATATTTTGCTTCATCCCAGTCTTTAAACGCCCGGATATCTGCGACTGCTTTTGCTAAGGTTTTGGCGGTAGTTTCGCCTACATACCGGATTCCTAAACCGTAGATGAGCCGGTGCAAAGCCTGCTGTTTGCTGTTTTCTATTGCTGTTCTTAAATTGTCAATAGATTTGGCGCCGAATTTATTAAAGGTGCTGATAGTATCAAAGTCCAGCCGGTAGATGTCCTGTATGCCTTTAAGCAAGCCGCTTTCGAAGAAGCGTTTAATGTTGGCATCGCCCAGGTTGCGGATATCCATAGCATCTTTACTGGCAAAATGGATCAGTCTTTCTACTACCTGTGCACTGCAATTGATATTGATACAACGCCAGGCTACTTCCCCTTCTGTTTTTACCAGTTCATCATTACACACCGGGCAATGACTGGGAAATACAATCGCTTCTTCTGTTCCGTCTCTTAATTCCGGAAGGGATTTAACAATATACGGGATCACGTCACCTGCTCTTTCTACCAGTACGGTGTCGCCGATCATTAAATCTTTTTCGCGGATCACATCTTCGTTGAACAAAGAAACGGAACCAACGGTAACCCCCCCGATATGGACCGGTGCAATTTTAGCTACCGGGCCAATATTACCGGTACGCCCTACCTGGAACTCGACTTTTTCTAATTTACTGGTAGCTTGTCTTGCTTTGAATTTATAGGCCATGGCCCAGCGCGGGTGATGCGAGGTTTGCCCCATAGTTTCCTGGTCTGCCAGTAAGTCTACCTTTACCACCATGCCATCAATTTCAAAAGGCAGTTCATCTCTGCGGGCCTCAAATGCTTCACAATGCGCGATTACCGCATCAATAGAGTCGGTGCGCAGCATATCTTTTACCGGCGTAGCAAAGCCCAGGCGGTCCAGCCACTGCAGTGCTGAATAGTGAGATTGCAATACCTGGTCATCATCCTGCTGGTTATGATTGGTATGATAGCTAATGTTATAGAGTACGGCATGAAGCCCTCTTTTGGCTACTTCTGCAGGGTCCTGTATCCGCAAGGTTCCGGAGGCCGCATTACGGGGGTTGGCCAAAACTGAAAGGCCGGCAGCAATTCTTTTTTCATTGATGGCGGTGAATACATTTTTCTTGATGATCACTTCACCCCGGATCTCTATGCTTTGTACCCCTTTGTCGGAAAGGTTGGCGGCTAACGGTATGGATTTGATCTGCCGGGCATTGACGGTAATGTCATCGCCAAAAACGCCATCGCCACGCGTAGCGGCTCTTTGTAATTGATTGTTTTCATAATACAGCGATATACCGGCGCCATCATACTTGGGCTCCACCGTATAGCTGATATTTTCTTTACCTGCAAAGACTTTACATTTCCTGTCCCATTCCCTCAGGTCATCGGCATTATAGGAGTTTTCCAGGCTCAGCATGGGCACATAGTGAGCAACGGTTTCAAAGGAGGCGTTCAGTCCCTTGGCTACTCTTTGACTTGGAGAGTCCGGACTGATCAATTCAGGATGTGCTGCTTCTATTGCTTTCAATACCCTGAAAAGCTGGTCATACTCTACATCTGCAAGTACCGGGCTGTCTTGTACATAATACTTCCAGTCCAGGTAATTGATGACTTTTTTCAGCGATTCCAGTTCCATTGTATCCGGATCGGTTTCGGTTTGGCTTTGCAGCAGCGCTTGAGCCGAGCGGGCAAGTAATATTTCGTCTTCTGGTGTATACATATGGCTAATAAGTTAATGGTTAGTATTGCTATACAGGAAAGGGTAAGTTAGTTCGCTTTCGGCCTTTTTAAATAAGACCGGTACATCATGAATTTAGAATAAAAACCGTTACTTAATTTTTGGGGCTTACATTGCGCTAAATTGTTTAGCATGGCTTCTATAACCGGTGACCAGCTATAGTCTGCATACTTTTTGATCTCGGCCAATGTATAGGTTTTAAGATTGCGAAAAGTGCGCCAGAAGGAATCATAGACGGCCACATTATTAAGGGAGGCTGTTCCATATTTTTCCAGGAGGAAGTAGGCTTCCGGCAACTCGAATTCAGGCTTTAGTTTTACGCTATTGGTAATTTGTCCGCTGCCCATACCTATGCAAATCAGCTCCTGGTTCAAATGGGCGATGCGGGCCCCTTTTTTCAATAAATGGATATAATATTCAAGATCTACTTTCCAGATAAATCTTTTATCATAGATAATAGTCTTAAACGTTGAACGAATAAGTGTACAGCTTGGATTGCCGATAATGTTTTTGGCATTAAGGATCATGGGCTCCTTTAGCAGTGCTTTCATTTTTGCTCTTGGGAAACGGAACACTTCTTGCGTATTGTTTTCCTCGTATACATTTATATAGTTACAAAAGATGAAATCTGCTTTTTCAGAGGTCGCATCAAAGAACTGCTTAAGACTGTCTTTATGGGCAAAATAATCATCATGATGCATTATTTTTATCCAGTCTCCCTTAGCTTTTGCTATAGCACTATTCCAGTTCCCGGGGGAACCCAGCGCCGTTTCATTTTTATAATACTGAACAGCCAGGTGCGGGAATTTATTTTGTACCAGCAGGCGAAGCTTATCGTCAGGGCTATCATCTGTAAGAATGATCTCGTAGTTTTTAAAGGATTGCCTCTCGATGCTTTCCAGTAATCTTTGCAGTTTACTTTCATTTTTATAGCAGGGAATGCATATTGAAATCTGGACAATGCTCATTTCTATATCTCCTGTGGTATTGAATATTTTATAATACAGATTTGAAAAGGAAAACAAAGCGTTACTTTAGGTCTTACTTCTTTAAAGTAAAAGCAAGTGTCGCAGTTCTTTTTAACGGGTATTCTTTCCGGGCAACAAAAGGATAAATAAGTGTGTTGGTCGTAATCTTTGTAAATACCTTTTGTGCCCATCGCTTAAACGGGCTCATTTTTTCTTCTTCCCAGATCGCCGGATCTTTTACCGTTCCATCGCTGTTCAGCCTTGGAGCAATATAGCCATGATCTTTAAAAAAGCGGTAACGTGGCTTTATAAAATGTTTTTGATTGAAGGGCTTAAAATCGGTAAATGTAATCTTGCACTTTAAGGTAGTAGCAATATAGCTTGCTGCAGATTCCGGGAACCACCATAAATGCACCGGAGGAAGATCTGACATCCATACAGAGGCACCGCTATGGGCCGTTTTATTGGGAGTGGTGATCAGGATTTCACCATCATCTTTGATCATCTTAACAAGACAATCGATGAAGGCTACCGGAAATTCCAGGTGTTCGATTACTTCTGTCAGAATAATTAAATCATATTCATTCAGATGTTTTTTATAATATTCAAATACATCAGCGCATTCATATAAATTGCCAAACTTTTTTTGCGCTTCGGTAATTGCATGCGAGGAGATGTCGATGCCGACAATATCATGTCCTTCCTGGGCAATGGCATAGGTTAGGTATCCGAAGCCGGAGCCGACCTCCAGTATCTTTTTACCGCTAAGGTTGTTTAGCTTTTCCTTTACGGCCCAGTACATGGGTTCCTTACTGGCCAGGAACGCTAAGGGCCGGGCTGATTTTTTTACTTCATCAGCATAATAATAGTATCTGTTATATCCTGGGACCGTACTTGCATTTTTGTATATATGCTGGTAGATTTCAGTAGAGAAGCTTACAGGCAACACAAAACTGGTGTTACACTTACTACATTCAAATATATCGAATGATACGCTTTCCTGATATCCGTGATGATTTTTTGCGACAATTTCAGAAGGGGCACCACAGAGCCTGCAATCCATAATAATTATGATTTAGTAGAATAATAAACAACAAATTTAAGTGGATTGCTCTTATAATACAATTATTGGTATTGATAATAAGCCTTAATGTTCAGCGACAATTACTTTTTCAGATCTATAGCCCGAAATTAAATTTGTATTAGCGATATATTCAAGCTCATTAATTCATCAGCTCCAAATATAGTTTGTCAAAAAGCTCAGCGCTAAAATGGGCTCGCGCATACGCATAGGCATTTGCGCCGATATGTTGAACTGCCTGCGGATTTTCAAGTAGCCACTTGATTTTATGAACCCCTTCCTCAATTATTGCTGCTTCTGTGTTAGTAAAGAGCAGCAGACCATTTTCTTTATCTGTTATATAATCAGGAATGCCACTAACCGCTGTAGACAGCACAATCCGGCCCCGGGCCATGGTTTCCATCACTACTATAGGTAAACCTTCGAACGCTGAAGTTAAAATGAGTACATCAGTTTTATTATATAGGTCTTCAAGAACCTTCGGATCTTTTATGGTGCCATACATCGTGCAAAACTCCTGAACATCGGGCGGTACCACTTTTTCAACATCCCCTACAAAAGAGAAGTGGACATTAAGCTGTGCTGCTTTCATTCTTTTTGCGATAGCAGCAATCAGGTGTACTCTTTTTTGTGCAGCGCCCCGGCCTACATATAATACCTGTAACACTTGGTTATTATTTACCGTATAGCTTTGCGGTATATCAATTTTGTTGTCAATAAATCTCAGTCTGTCAAAATAAAGCTTTGGTAATTTATTTTTTTCATAAAGCGCCTCCATGTCCCTTTTGATTTGCCGGGTGCTGAAAATGCGCCAATCAATGTCATCAATAAAGGCCAGGGTATAATTAAACCAGGTATTGACATGGCATAATTCAATCTTTTTTACCGAAGCTTTAAGGTGTGGAATTATTTTATAAAAATAGATGGTTTCGCCGCCAAATACAACCGCATCTTTACTGGCATGGATCCAGCTCGCCAGGACGCCCCGAAAAAAGAAATTGAGCAAATGGAGCCACTTGTTATCAATATATTTATGCAGGTCGATGATTCGTACGCCCTCAATCTCAAACTGGGCGCGAAATTTATTATCCCTGGGTTTTTTGGAAAAAATAATCAATGGTTTTTGGTCTGCCAGAAGCCTGGCTATATCTGCATTTACCCGGATAGAGCCACCAATGTCCCCGTTTGGGAAAAACAAAAAATGCTTATGGCTTGTTTTTAGTCTAAACATCCTGCCGGCAACTTTGCCCAAAAATACAAAGGGCATCATTAAGGCCAGTTCTATGTACTTTTTAATTTTGGCTTGTTTATGGGTTAATTGCATAGTATTTGTTCAGTAATTTATGGAGGTAGGCCTTGTCGAAATGGATACCGAGCTGATGGATGATCGGTTCAATAGGACTTATGTCTATCGTGAATGCAGTTCCCCTGTTTACTTCTTCATAGATTCCTTTCCTTTTAAAGAACGTTTCTATTTCGCGTATTATGCTCCCGGTACTATACGATTCCGGATTGGCAATATTGACGATCTCGTTCTCAAATAAGGCATGCTCCAGGATGTGTTGCATGATCAGGAAGGCATCATCAACATCGATGAGGTTGCGCGTGGCATTTTGCCATAATTGGAATGATGTGCCCTGAATGATCTGCCCGACGTAAAAATTAATAACGGTATTCTTATTATTAGAATGACCCACTAAATTGGAGATCCTGAAAATATTGAATGAGGCAGCTTTTTCCTTTATAAGCTGCTCCAGCTCCAGTTTGTGACGTACATATTTGCTTGCCGTTTCAAAGGGGTCAAAAATGCTGGTCGTACTAAAATAAACCAGATGTTTACCCGGGTTTTGCATTATTGCATTGCTAAGTAAATCATATTCCCTTTTATAAGCCAGATCATCATCACATTTAGAATTGGACACACCGGAGGCAAAGATCAGGAGGTGATCCTGATGCGCCATCTTCTTAAATCGTTGTGCCACCATCCCGGTTCCTATAACCATACTTCGTTTTTTGAATAGTAATAATACGCTATTTTGCTAATTGTTGTGCTTATATCCATCTACCGGCTTATTTTCTTTACCGCCTTTCGCATTATTTCATGAAAATCTTCAGAAGGTTGGTAATACCATATTCCTATAAAATACAACGTACCGAAAACAATTGATTTAATAATGTTGGTCAGGAAAATATTCGGGGTGTCCGGTACTAGAAGAGTAGCAGCCAGGCTGAGTATACCTATGAGTAGCAACCCCAGGGTTTTCCAGGTATAAGGTTGAATTCCGATCAGTTTTTTGACGGCCCAAAAGCGCAAAATACAGAATAGGGATACCAATAAAGCATCTGCAATGGCCGTACCCATCAATAAAAACTCTTTAGTCAGGAAATAGCTTACCGGTATATTTAAAAGAATAACACTTGAGGTAATCAAAAACTCCATGCGCCAGTGCTTGGAGAGGTAAAGAATGACATTATTTAAGCCCATGGATAATTCAAAAACTTTAGAGATACCGACAATTGCAAAGATTAAGGGCAGTTTGCTAAAGTCTTTACCATTGGTGGTAAACAATGGGGTATTGATCAGGTTAATGTTCACCAGGATCAATGCAAAAATGGCGATACCTATAATGGAGAGGGATATAGAAGTCTTCCGGTAAATACGGGCCACCCGGTCATGATCCCTGTTGTGGCTGGCCTCAGAAACGGTAGCGACATTAATACCCAGCATACTGCGTAAGGGGCCGTCAATTACACTGACGACGAATTTTGCAATACCATATACCGCGGCATCATTAAGCCCCATGGGGCTTAGGCTGGAAAGTAAACTTATATTGACGGCAACCGGTACTACTGAAATGGCGGCACCTGTAAAATGATAGGCTGTAAAGCTGATCATTTTACGGTATACCTTTTTGGTAAGCCTTGAGAGCCGTGTATTGATCTTAATCCCCTCTTTGGCAAATACCATCCAGGCCATGATGAGGACAGAAGGGAGGTACATAAAGGAGAACAGGATGAAAAAGGTCTCTATGGTAATAAGCTGGAAACAGTATAATACGATAATCACGGATTGAAAAATCCTGAACCCGACTTCCTTGATAATATTGGAACCGATGGTACGCTTCAACATAAAAGCAAAGGCTTCAAACAACTGTATCAGTAGCACGGTACAGGTAAGCGGTACCAGCAGGTAAAACCACTCAACAAATAAAGGCGAATTTTTACTGAATTTTAAAATAATAAAGTCCTTAAAAAAGAACAAGGAAGAGATTACTAGTACAAGGCCTATGGTACAAGCGCCTAATATCAGGAAGGGCAGGTCATTTTTCTCCCGTCCTAAAGATTTGTCATACATCGGAAAGAACCGGTGGAAGGTCAATAAAGTACCTAAACTGGCAAAGGTGGTGAGCGTTAAAAATACCTCTCTTAATATAGTGGTAAGTCCAAACTGTTCCTGGCTGAGATGTCTTATAAACAAAAATTGGTTGACTGCCCCAATAGCGAAGCCTGCATAAATACCGAAAAGCGATAGTATACTTTGCTTCCTGACTACACCCATTTGCCTGTGTTTTTAAAATTTACGTTTAAAAAAACGGTAAAAGTACCATAAAATAGACCATTGCGTATCACTGTTTGACTTTCTTCAATTTTTTAATAATAGACTCCCTTTCATGTTCCGTCGCGATTTCCTTTTTGAGCGCTAACTGGTACATCTCTTCAGCCTTGGCCCTGTTCCCCTGGTTGCTGTAGTAGTCGCCCAGGATCCGGTAGGTGTCATAGTACACCGGGTTCGAAAACATAAAGCTGTCGGTATTGAAGGTAAACGTATGATTGTAGTCATACATGAAGTTGTTTTTGACGAACCTGAAGTATTGAAACCCTTTATAGGCCGCACTGTTCAAAAAGGTATCGGCCGCTATATTCAGTTCATTATGGGCGACGCTACCTTTAACCGGCAGGGCATGGTCTGCAAATACTTTCTTCAGATCATAACAGACATAAGCCCCAAGCTGCCATGGATTACTGCTGACCCAGAACCGGAGACTGTCTGGTTGCATAATAATGGAGTGGTGGGCAATGAGCTGGTTAATGGCTTTTTCATTGCCCAGACCGATATCGCTGTAATTAAGCCCGTGCTGATCTCTTAAAATAGTTGCTGCTTCCTGAGGATCCAGGGGCATATGCTCCTGCATAAGCTGCTCCAGGTGCTTTTGACGATAAACGGAGGCACTTTTCTCCTTGGCTTCCATATTCCTGGAGAGCATGCCCAGTTCTATACCCTGGAAATGATTGGTGCTGGTGATGATATTGTCAGAAGGATAAACAATATCCATTTTGTTAGGGGTCTTTTCTATAAGAATAGCTTTTTTATCCTGTGCCGATCCTACCAAAAAACTTTCGCTGACAAACATCTCCCTTGATTGCGCAATCTTAATCGCCTCGTTAATGTTTTGTGCATATTGCAAGATTTCCCGGGCTACGAGCGACACCGGTGTCGCCGCACCCCAGGGTATTTCAGACGGAGCGGCATTGATAGTGACCGTCAAGCCTTTGTCGTTCATACCCGATACCACACCTGTAAAGCCGCCCCAGGTGATGTAAGCAAAATTATGCCCGGTACTCGGCGCTACAAATTCTACTATTTTATTGGCGGCAAAACCATCTCCCACCCAAAAGTCAAAATTTCGTCCTAAGATCAGGCTGCCATCTGCACTATGATCCCCCCAGGCGCCGAACGAAGTACAACCTACCAGCATCATATTTTGCAAAGCATGTCCTACATCATGGGCCGCATGGTAGTTGAGCATCCTGGAATAATTCGTACCCACCCACTGAAAACTGTCTGCGGAGGCAGACTTAGAAATACCATATATTTCTTCTTTATATTCCTCTTTTACATGATCAGAGAGGTCCCGGTTGACAAAACCAATGACATATTTCAGGAATTTAAGGTATTTGGAAGAGGGGATCATGGTTTTGATCTGGTCGGTAAACGCGACTTCCTGGGATTGGATCAGGAACTGGCTCAGTTTGCCCGCTTTACGCCCCCTTTCGTAGGGTGCTCCACTGACATACATTTCATAAAGCCCATACTCGTTCTTACTGATCCAGTTATCACCCAGGGTGTGAATGGAATCGGTAATCGTTACCGCTCCCGGTTCCCTTTGGGCTTCATGATCAATTTCAGGAGGAGTCGCATCGGAAATATTATATATATATATAGTCAGGGCCGTCAATAAGACGATGATTATGGCGACTACAATTAAAAACCATTTAAGTATTTTCTTCAACAGGTTCATGCTTCCTTACTTCGAGCTTATAACAGAGGAGCTCAAAGGTACGGCAAACTCGCTAATTATAAACGTAATCAATAGTTAATGAATATGGGATGATTTGATGGTACTGGAGGCTGACATATTTGAGATTGGGTTGACAGTGTGACAGTTTGGGGTATTTAATGCTGTCATTCCATCAAAAAAACGGCTTAGGAATATTTTTTGATAAGTAAAATGAAAAAACAAACCATTATTTATGATACAGGAAAAAGGTACTATTTCAATCCATACGGAGAATATCTTCCCCATTATTAAAAAGTTTTTATATTCTGATAACGAGATCTTTTTGCGGGAGCTGGTCTCCAATGCGGTAGATGCGGTGCAGAAATTAAAGCGTTTATCTTCTTTAGGGGAAGTAAAAGGCGAGATAGGAACCCCGGATGTGCAGGTGAGCGTTGATAAAGAAGCGAAGACCATTACCATTAGTGATTCCGGTATCGGTATGACCGCCGAAGAGATCAAAAAATATATCAACCAGGTCGCCTTTTCCGGTGCTGCTGAATTTGTAGAAAAATTCAAAGACGCTAAAGATGCCAATGAGATCATCGGTAAATTCGGTTTAGGCTTTTACTCGGCCTTTATGGTGGCAGATAAAGTGGTGATTGATACCCTTTCTTACCAGGATGGAGCAGCACCAGCGCGCTGGGAATGTGATGGCAGTACCAGCTTCGAGATTTCTGAAGGTTCCCGTGCCGAAAGAGGCAGTACCATTACTTTATATATTAATGAAGAGTCGGAAGAATTCCTGGAAGAAGCACGTATAGAAACTATTTTACGTAAATATTGCCAGTTCCTGCCGGTACCGATCCTGTTTGGTATGAAAACAGAACATATTGAAGATGGCGAAGATGAAGAAGGCAAACCAAAGTATAAAGAAGTAGAGGTGCCGAACCTGATCAATAATACAAAACCGATCTGGACCAAAGCGCCTTCCGAACTGAAAGACGAGGATTACCTGAATTTCTATAAAGAATTATACCCGTACTCTGAAGATCCTTTGTTCTGGATCCATCTGAATGTAGATTATCCGTTTAGCCTTACCGGTGTATTGTACTTCCCTAAAGTTAAAAATGAACTGGAATTACAGCGCAATAAGATCAAATTATTCAGCCGCCAGGTATTTATTACCGATGAGGTAAAAGATATCGTTCCTGAATTCCTGATGCTGCTGCATGGCGTGATCGACAGCCCGGATATCCCATTGAACGTTTCGCGGAGCTTCCTGCAGGCAGATGGTAATGTGAAAAAGATCAATAGCTATATCACCAAGAAAGTTGCGGAAAAGCTGGGCGAGATGTTCAAAAGCGATCGTAAATCCTACGAAGAGAAATGGAAAGATATCGGCTTGTTTGTGAAATATGGTATGATCTCTGAAGACAAATTTTACGATAAAGCGAAAGATTTTGCCTTATTGGAAAATGTAAGCAAGCAGTACTTCACGTTACCGGAATACGCAGCGAAAGTAAGTCCGCTGCAAACCGACAAAAATGATGAAGTGATCTATTTATATAGCGATAACCCGGGCGTGCAGAACAGCTATATACAGAATGCAGCAAAACAGGATTATGATGTGCTGGAGATGAATGGCCCGCTGGATACGCACTTTATATCTTTACTGGAGAATAAACTGGAAAAGACAAAATTGAAACGTGTAGATGCCGATGTGATGAGCAAACTGATCGAAAAAGACCATCAATACGAGAGTGTTTTGTCGGAAGATCAGCAAAGTTCCGTAAAGGCTTTATTTGAAAAAACGATCAACAACAGCACGATGAATGTTGAAGTGACCGCGATGAACCCGGATGAACTGCCGGTAACGATAACGATGGATGAATTTATGCGCCGTATGAAAGATATGTCGAAAATGGGTGGTGGCATGATGAATTTTTATGGCAGCTTACCGGATAACTATAAGGTATCGGTAAACAGTAATAATAAACTGATCCAGAAAATTGCCGCTACAGCTGATGAGCAGGCTAAAGAGCAATTAAGCCGCCAGGCTTTTGATCTGGCATTATTGTCCCAGGGTATGTTGAAAGGCGAAGCCTTGACTGCCTTTGTAGAAAGAAGTGTCAGCATGATGTAAGCACAGGCTCATTTTCTGAAGTAATCAATAAAAAAGAAAGCGGCTGTCCCTCATGGGACAGCCGCTTTCTTTT